>Ga0209992_10003803_pt1 | contig 12369 bp, 16 predicted proteins | sample 2SBtaG_2_FD_182564 | JGI IMG/M metagenome (GOLD analysis project Ga0209992, IMG submission 182564) | Deep subsurface microbial communities from Kolumbo volcano to uncover new lineages of life (NeLLi) - 2SBTROV12_ACTIVE470 metaG (SPAdes)... | ecosystem: Environmental > Aquatic > Marine >... | reverse complement strand
GCGTATTCATCAGTCTCAACTTGCTGCTTCTCATAGCGGCGTTGTAAGGCTTGTAACTCACCATGCTCAGTAAAGGGCTTACCTTCCTCTTCAAAGAAAAACTGTTTGTCTTTGAGGGCTTCCAAATCACCTTCAATCTCAACCGATAGGTTGGCTGCTTGATGTGCTTTATAGCTCAGTTGATTGAAGTGCGCATTTAGTGCTGGCAGATATCGAGCCTCTGTAACAAACCAACGACAGCGGACACAGTTTTCGGGGCCATGAGGAACGCTACCGTATTTTCTTTTGCTCACATTGGTGTTGTTTGCGACTAAAGGGCCGCCATTCCAGCATCCTCCAACGCCGCTCACACTATCAGATTCAACAGTATTTCCGCCTACCAAGCACAGCCCTGTAGCCCTTTCTTCCCAGCCTATTGGGTTTCGACTTGCTAAAGCTGCTTTAAGCCCTTCCTCATGGTTGTATACCATTTTGCATTGAATTTGCTCCATCGATTCATTTTTGAGGAAATTGCGCACAGATTGTCTTGACGTGTTGTCTAACTGAGTTTCAGCTTCATCCATTTTTTCAGCCATAGCAGAAGGCGTAATTTTATTGTAATAAATGGTCATAAGTAGCCGTGAGTGACCCGCCAACAGCTTAGAGATAACAGGTAGAGGTAATTTGGTATCCATCGTATATGCAGTAATCAGTGAGACTCTGAGGCTATGCAATGGAAAGTGAGTTGTAATTTTGCTGGAAGGCGCGGTGCCTTCTGGGTAATCGTAAACGAGCTTTAGCCTTTCTTTGTTATCCAGCGTTACCCCCTGCTTGAATAACTTGTCTTCTAAAGTTGATAATAACGCATACCAAATGCGGCCTATGCCATTATTGTCACAAATGGGTTTATGCTTATCATCACCTGTAGCCGAGGCATCGCGGAATAAAAAGGATACTTCACCCATGCTGCTGAGTTGCTGATTGGATTTTTTAGCACCTGTATGCTTGGGCAGCAAAGTTAAGCAATCTGTAGGCTTTGATATTGGGTTGTATTTCTCCTGCCAATCCCTGAGCTTTTCCATCCAATACAAAACCTCTTCGTTTTGCCAAGGAATGACATATCCCCGTTCCAGTTCGCCTTTGTTTTGGTCGGCAGTCTTATTAGTGTTGATATGTAGGCCTGTCGAATATTGGCTTGTCATGGTGTCGTGAATTCTACGAAAGACACCTTTTCCGAATGGACGGTTTTTACTGCCTAAGGCAAAGTCATGCTTCGTATTCAGTACCCATTGTCCTTGTTCATAGCGCCAGGTATCGGCTTCACCGCTATCCAGCATACGAACTTGATATGTACGTAATGGAAGGTGCAGCTTCAAAAAGATCAGGACTGATCTAACAGGCGACCAGATTTGATAAACCTTTTTGTTAGTTCCATTTACATTTCGCTTTACGGCTCTCCATACACAATCATTATCTGATTTGTCTATTGAGCTAAGTGACACATCAAACCAATCGCCAGTCCCACCCCTAGAATCGCTTCCATCTCCTGTTTGCTTTTGTGCCCAAGTCCAATCCTTGAAGTGGCGATATTGGTATGAAGGTAGCAATTCTTCTCCTGGAGCTAACGATGCCTTTAGTTCTTCAGTTTCTGACGTATTCGGCAGGGGGCATATGATTTGACGCAGCTCTTGAATATATCTGTATGGTAAAGGGTTTCGAACCGTCTCTGTACGAGTGTATCTACTCTTCACTCTTGAAAGAGGGTTTGCCATTGTAGCGACAAGGGTGCCATCATCATTCGGCTCCATAAAGAGTCGGCTAATGACGAAATCTATAAAATCACATGCCTTATTGACGCGTTTCGCAATTATATCTTCAGCAGTTATTGTGACTTTTGCTGCCTTAATCATTTCATCGCTGGAACATCGGTGTCCTCTATATCCTGAGAAAAATAGAGGCACATCGGAGGCGTACTTTACGTTTATGTTTAGGTATTTGCTGAAAAAGAATATTAGTGCAGCGATTCTGTCTGAATAGCTTTTACCGTCTGAAGCCAACCACTCCGAAGCAAGTTTTCTCCATTCCTCCCACTCAGGCCCTAGTGTTTCAACCATCCATCGGCAATCTAAATCTGATGATCTCCCATCATGTTCGATACCTCTTCTTGTCATTATTTTCTTCCTAATTTTGGATGTTTGCCCGTGAAATACCCCTGTGGGTCAATGTCATCAAAGCCGTGTTCGACAAGTTCTTTCCAATTAAGAGCTTTATTATTTGATTCGGGATTTGTCAGTTTTAGTGTTGCCTTGTTGAGTTCATCGGAGATTTCTTGTTGACCTTTGCCTGTATAGGGAACTTGAGACTCCAATGACTTGTGGTGCATACAGCGACGTATAACCAATGGGTTAAGCCCTGAACGCTCCAAACGTCTTCCATAACTATGACGATGACCATGGGGATCTAAGCCTTCAGCCTTATTGGGGGCTAGACCTATGCGATTTAAACCAGATGCATAGCTTTGGTGAAACGCATTTAAGGTATAAGGGTTTCCTAGTGCGCTGTGATGGAATGAAATGAATGCATACGGGTGATGGCAGTCTATGCTGGCTCGATACCTCTGATAGTTTTTCCACAAAGACATAAATACTTTGGCATAGTCCGTTGGGAACCACTGAACCTGAATGAAGTTATCACGATGATCCACGATCTTATTCTTCCACCCAACATGTGCAGTACCTTTCATGCGCTTGCGCGGAATGCGAGCATATTGCTCTTTTAAATAAGCATCTCTAGTCTGTGTACCAGTGCGGCTGTGCCAACCTTCAGGCGCTTTTCCATCAACTTCGTTGTAAATTCTAACAACTGCTTTTTCGGGGTCATACGGATCTTCAAATACGTCAGTCACCCATAACAATACTGCTTCGCTTTCACGCAAACCACCTCCGTGCATCAGAAGCAGCATGAGCTTATCTCTAAGCGCTACTCGTGGATCTTTTGCTCCGCCGATACCATCTTTAAAAAATGACTCCCAATGTTTATCAGGGAAAGCGATTGCATCATCATCGGCTTTTATTGAGGGGGTGCGTCCTTTGATTGTGCGAGCCTTGCGTATCGTGTTGTTGACTGCCTTATCTTCGATATGACTTAGGAAGTCATTTTGGTTTTTACGATACCAGGCGGCGTAATTAAGACGCTGCTCATGGGGGGTGGCGTCACGCAATGGGTTCATTGACTCTGCACCTTGCTTGTTAGCAAGCCAATCAGTGAATGCCGTTAATCGATAAATGTGTTTATTAACGTTTTCGGTGGAGCTGGGCACCCAATATAAACCAGAAGGATCTAATCCATCTTCACCGATGGTTCCTGTGTAGAGACGCTTCGCAAAGGTCTGAAATAGTAATTTAGGATCTTTAAATAAGCCCTTATTGGCTTCCATATAATCTAAAAGCAGCGAGGTGGCTTGTATAAAACCATTCATTAAAGCATTACTAGCTCCATCAGCTTCCATCTTTAGCAGGTAATCGGTAACTGAACCAACTTCACCTTGCTCGGTGATCAAGATAGGGAGCTGGCTTTTAATGCCAGTATTATCTTCTACTATGGTTGCTTTGACTTTTACTGACGACAATTTTTATTTACTTATACACTTTAAACACAAAATACACTATAATGCTGACAAGTTTAAAGTCAATAAAAAAGCAGATTTCTCTGCTCCTAAACACAATATACATAGTTTTATGCACTATATATTAGAATTCGCTATAATTAAAATCAAAGGCATCCCAAAGAGAAGTGAATGGATAACATTCAAGTCTTTGTCCTCAGCGGCACAGTAGCGACATTTGTCGGTTTCATCAGCAAGCTCCAATTTGCAAAGCAGCAGGCCAGAATCGGTGATTAGCTTCCAAGAATTTTGGGAAAGTTTTTCCTCGCTGATACCACTGATAGTTATATTTGCCGTGATCGTCGCAGGCGCGATGTACATCTTGCGTCACCCTGAGAAATTATGAGTGCGTACTAGGTTACGCTGCTTGTATTGCTTATTGTTGTTACCCAAGCGGGGTAACTTTGGCCCAAGCTTGTCGATGTGATGATTAATACTGCTAAGAAGGAATATGCAATAAGTGCATATTCCTTCTTAGCGCAGGTTGAGATGTTGTATTTTATGCAACAACTCGCTGCACACCCTAACGGAAGAATACAATGCTCGAAGAAGCCATTTTTTTATTGCCTTTAGCGGTGATGGTAGGTGCCACGATGTATGTCATAAAATACAAGAAGCGAGGTAAAGGGTAGTTCACTGGCTCCTAACGCGACGGATTAAAAGCGCTAGCACTCAGATAACGCCGATGGCGACAGACAAACTGATAAGGGGGGACGTATTCATTAACCCCCCTCATTCACAGAAAGCATTTAGAAGATATTAGGATGCAGCCGTTATCCCCATTCATCGCGAAAGTCGCCGTTATCGTCCTGGTGCTTAGCGCCATCTATTTCATTGCGTAAAACCTCAACAAATAATGCTTACTACGGTTTTTCCTCTTCGCGTGGCCTTTTATCGAAATGCTCACGCAGCTTTACCCACCTTCGCATATTTTTACGCACCTGAGCACGCTCCTGCTCACGTTGTGTCAGGTCACTATACTGGTACTCTTTCATAATTTTGCCAACTTGTTCTCTGGGCTTAAAAAGCCGCTTAATTAGTCATAATGAAAGTTTCATATTGATAAAGTCATAATGACACTTTCATTATGCGTTTTTTCTAATGTATTGGCCGCCTCGCGATTACGCTTCTATACTAACTTTACTTCCATTACAAAGATATTCCCGACATGCAAGAAGAAGAGGCTGAAAAAATACTGAAAGCCGCAGAGGAAGCGTGTTTCGATGCGATATTCGAGATTCATAAAGTTGCCCGCAGACACAATACCTCTATTGTAGTTGAAGTTGGCGGAGTCCCCGTCGAAAAAAAACCTTTGACAGACAAAGAACTTAGCGCTCAACAGGCCAAAACCAGGAAAAGCAGATCTGGCTAAGTTTCCCAGAATTAGAGCCATGGTGGATGGTCAATGAGCATTGGTAACAACCTTAACCAGCATTCCGAAATTAAAAAAGCCCCACCATCGAAGGGCGGGGCTTTAGATTCAAAAATCAATGCATTTACTCTACGAAGTAGAGTGCCATCTCAAGAAATACTATAAAGATTTTCTATGAAAGACTTAAATTGTGAGTCTGCCTCAGGAAATGCTTGGTAAGCCAATTCGACATCTAAGTACGATTCCTTAATCGCTTCTCTAACAGAGTTTTCAAAAACTAAACACCAATATTCATCATTAAACCAGCCACACCATCTTAAGCTATGATCAAAAACGTAAAACGAGATCATCTCATTACTTGAGCAAAAATGTAAATAGTCTTGCCAAGTAGCGCGTATTTTCTCATTGAGCCTGACTGTTTTTCCAGAAGACTTATAAACTCTTTCGAAATCCTCAGCAACAATTAGTTCATCACTTTCAGAACACTTAGACAATTTCAGAAGCGTCTCTTCAAACACACTTTCCGACATCCAGTTTTCGTCACCTTTACGATTGATGAAACCAACTGTACTTCTTTCTCTACGAACCACTGGAAAATTAGCAGGTTGAATTAACTCATCATTTATTGATTCTATCAGTTTGTTAATTTTATCTAGCGTCAAGAACTTTTTTCCTCTGGGTATCTAATCTTAATTTCAGTTTTACCATTGGGTTTTTGTACTTCTAAAGTTGGTGTTCCTTGCGGATAAGAGTCGCCACCTCCACTAGGATGAACATTCACTTTTCTTCCACTGCCGTCTCCAAGTTCGCCTCCTTGGCGGCTACCATCTGGTGATGACCATTCCGTACCTTCTGCAATCGGCAAACTCCCTAGGTCTCCAAGTGCGCCTTCAGCACCTCCAACTCCTTCTAATTGCCCTTTCTCTCCTGCTTCACCTTTGGCTGGTGACTTTCCATCTGTAATTCCATCAACTGGGTCAGCCGATTCATTGTGAAGCACTGCAAATGCCGCATTAGCCAGATGAGCAGACAGTGTTTTCCCAGTCAAAGCTCTGGTTGCAGAGTTTATACCGTTTCCAATACTCTGACCAATTCGCCACCCACCTTTTACAGCTAAAGCAGGATTCTCTCCATTGGGGTCAGTATATTTGTAAGGATTGTTATTAGCGTATGCATATCGGTTGAAGCCATGTATTCCCCCAGTTCCGCCTAAATGTTCCAGCGTACCAACCGGATCATTCGAATAAAAACGACCTATGACTGGATCATAGTATCGTGACTGCATATACATTAGTTACATATACGATCCAATAAAATCTGTAGCAGCCTATTCACCCATCGAGATTGATAACATTCTCTTCTCCGAACCACTCCTTCGCAGTTTGCAGAACCAATTGCGTTGGATTGGGGAAAAATACCGCTAATTTTTCTTTTGCGCGAGTACAACATACATAAAACAGTTTCTGGGTGCGCTGTTTTACACTTTCATTTCCTGTTTTTTCAAATAAGTATTTAAAGTTATATTGGTTCCAACGTCCGTTATCTAATACCACTAATACGTTGGGGTATTCGCTACCTTATGAACCTCCTTCCTTTGATTTGGCCTTTATTCGTTCTTGTGCTAACCATCTGGCGACATCTCGGCTAAGCGCAAACCTGCCGCGTCGATTCGGTAGCGAAAAGATTTCGACAGGCACCGAGTTGCGAAATATTGCCTGCCTGAATGCATCGGCACTGGGGTAACCAAGCGCCGAATAGAGTCTTTCACCAAACAGTAGCGGGCCGATATGCATATATAACTCTGCTTCTATTTGTAGTCTTAGCTGTTCAAGTTCATCGGTATATTTGTTCATCACGGTCTGTCACGGTTACTTATTACTTGGAACATAGATGCCCGTACAGAGGGTTGCCATGAGGATGGTTAAAACAAACGATCCTCTAATTCATGGGCTATAATTTACGGATGTTTTCGTGACAGAACGTGACGGAGGACGGCATGTCCCACTCGATGTTCAAAACGGATGAAATAAAAACGCTAAGGATTTCAAGCTATCTCAATTTCGTCTGTAACAGGGCTGGAATAGAGCTGACGGGGTATCAGTTTGAGCGTTACTTTGAGCCGGAGAAAGTAATCCGTGATGAAGCAACTAAGGCTGTAAAGCGCAGTTGTAAGTATGACCGCTATATCTATAAGTCAGTGTGTCCTAATCACGATACTGCAATGCTTATAGAGTCCAAAACAAGTGGCTCTATTGAACTGCTTTACAGCCCAATTTGGCGAGTTCTAGATTGCATTGTAAGTGGCAATGAGCTTAATTCCAGTATCGAAGAATTACATCTTGTGGTTCAGCAAGAGTTGTTAAAAAGTAAACGCGACTCCACCAACCATTACGTTAGAAAATCAATCTCTACGACAAGCCTTGAGAATCTTATGAAAGCTGGTGATTTGCATGGTTTATGTGGGTTGCTTATCTTGCTTTTTGGAACTGACAGAACGCTTTTAAAGCCATCTCGATTGTCAGTTGAAAAACGTCTTTTTGAAATGCTAGTTAACATTGCAGCTGCTGAATATCCAACTGAGGTAATTTGGAATATCTACCAGTGCTACTTCCCCTATCTACCTCGTAGAACTTCTCGCAAGGAGCTAACTTTCGATGAGTTTAAGTTCAAAGTTGCTCAAAAGAACAAGCTACTAACTTTAGCAACAAACAAAGGTCACATTATGTTTTTTGAGGAGCGTTGTCGATTCTTAAACCTAATGTTTTCCGGTGACTGCCAGCTCATCAAACGTGAACTCAAGTTACCTGGAAACGCACTGATAAATAGAGGTGAAAAGGTAAGAAATTTGTTCTGGTTAGTGAAAAGACTCAACACGTTGCGCCCTTATGGTGATAGAAGACGTTTCATCTATAACTAAATGTCTAATATTGACTATGGAATGCTGCTGAAAAATTGAGGATCTTTCTTGCATTATTAAAAGCTAGTCACTGTTTTTGGATTCTTTACCACAAGTTATTACCTGTAATTAGATACTTTTTAAGTGATCTAAAGTGTTAATTTAATTGTCTTTTTTTGATTTCATTCTCAATCAATGTTCCAACTATTTTAGTTTGAGTGTTCCTACTAAAACGGTTCACAGTTCCAAATAGAGAGGATCTGATGGTTCAATTAACCGGACTATGCAGCAAAGAGAACTAGAGCGAGCGGAGGTTCGACGGGATATGCGGCATTGGGTTCAGTTGCGAGTATATTTCGGTAAACGCCTAAACTCGTTGAAACAGTCAAGTTAAAAGTAATTTATGCACCTATTTTATTTTTAGGTACGTGGTGCTAAATAGCATGGTTATATCTCTGGCTATAACAAGTAGTTGGGGGTATCAATGTCTTCATAACTCCCATCGTTTTACATATCATGCCTTTTTAGTGAATGCTTTATCGTATCCCCCTCCATCCGTCAGAGAGTTGTTTAGTTGTATCGGACGGATAAAAAAGCAATAAATCGGTAATTCACAGTCTGTAAAACCATAAAATATTTGTAACATCTCAAGTAAAATATATGGTGTGTTTTAGGTCTTAATTGAGTGTAAAAGCACTATATCTTGTGTTACATTTAGAGAATGTTACTAGCTCTTAATATACATCGAGAAGTTAGTATTGCTGTGGGCTACAAAATTAAACGGGTGAGAGTTTTTTTTACCGACCCACCCACTCCTATGTTACTTTTTAGACAGGACATAACAGGATTTAGAACACGCCCCCTGTTTAAATGGCAAATGCATAAAAGGAGTTAACTGCATTTGCCATTAACATTTCGCAGCAAGAACACAAACAATAATACGCGTTAATCATTAAGTTTTTAGTTAGGCCATCATGAAATACACTACGTTTAATCAGCAAAGTACTAATCCATTGATCGAGCCGATGTTTTTCGGTAACCCCGTAAACGTTGCACGCTACGACCAGCAAAAGCATGCCATATTCGAAAAGCTTATTGAGAAGCAAATTAGCTTTTTTTGGCGCCCTGAAGAAGTTGACGTTTCTCGCGACCGTGTTGATTTCCAAAAATTGACCGACCCAGAAAAGCACATCTTTATTTCAAACCTTAAGTACCAAACCCTGTTAGATTCGGTGCAAGGCCGTAGCCCGAACATCGCGTTCTTGCCTATTATTTCACTACCAGAGTTAGAAACTTGGGTTGAAACATGGTCTTTCTTCGAGACTATTCACTCACGTTCGTATACCCATATTTTGAGAAACTTGTTCTCAGACCCAAGCGAAATATTCGAAGATATCGTAGTGAATGACGAAATTAAGCGACGTGCTGCTGATATTTCTAAATATTACGATGATCTCATTTTCGCCACTCAGCTTTGGCAGACACAGGGTGAAGGCGTACATACAGTGAATGGTGTTGCACACACTATCAACATGTATGAGCTTAAGAAGAAGCTTTACCTATGCATGAACTCGGTGAACGCACTGGAAGCAATCCGTTTCTACGTGTCTTTTGCCTGCACGTTCGCTTTCGCTGAGCGGAAGCTGATGGAAGGTAATTCTAAGATTATTCGTTTGATTGCCCGTGACGAGAATCTGCACTTATCTTCAACACAGCATATCCTTAATTTGTGGGCTAAGGGTAAAGATGACCCTGAAATGGCGCAAATTGCAGAAGAATGTAAAGAAGAAGCACGCGCTATCTTCATGAACGCTGTTGAGCAAGAAAAGCAGTGGGCTGACTACTTGTTCCAAAACGGCTCAATGATTGGTTTGAATAAAGAAATTCTTTGCCAGTACGTTGAGTACATTGCGAATCAACGTATGTCTGCTATTGGTCTAGACACCCCGTTCGAGATAAGCAGTAATCCACTTCCATGGATGAATAACTATTTGAATTCAGACAACGTGCAAGTGGCACCTCAAGAGTCTGAAATCAGCTCTTATCTTGTTGGTCAAATCGACTCTGCCGTGAGCGAAGACGACTTTGCTGATTTTGAGCTGTAAAACTACAGCTTAATGAGCAGCAACGATAAATCACTCCGCATCGACGTTGTCGATGTGGGGGCGATTATTTCCCCTTCTGATTCCACTATCTTAAACGCCCTTGAAGCAGCGGACGTTCATATTCACTACCATTGTCGTGAAGGCTTTTGTGGTGCATGCCGCACAAAGCTAATTGAAGGCGAAGTTGAGTACACCACAGATCCCCTCGCCTTCATTGACGACGATGAAATTCTTCCTTGTTGTTGCGTGGCTAAATGCCCGCTAAAAATAAAAGTAACGCTGTAAAATCTTCATTCATCGTTCTCACTATCACTCTCACAGTGTTTCTGCGCGTTAGAGTAATCCACTTCAATAGTTTTACGTAGCAACTTAACACTAATCAAACGTAAGGAAAATGTTATGAGCGAAGTTTCTGGAAAAGTTGTCATCATTACAGGTGCAAGTAGCGGGCTTGGAGAAGCAACGGCGAAAATGCTTGCGGATAAAGGTGCTAAATTAGTGTTGGGCGCCCGCCGTGAAGATCGTCTTAAAAAACTTGTAGATGAAATTGAATCTTCAGGTGGCCAAGCTACTTATCAAACGGTAGATGTCACGAAAAAGGATGAAGTCAAGGCGCTTGCGAAAGCGGCCATAGATGCCTATGGGCGTATTGACGTGCTCGTCAACAATGCTGGTCTTATGCCACTCGCTCCGCTTGACGAGATGAAAGTTGACGAGTGGGATCAGATGATAGATGTAAATATAAAAGGCGTTATGTATGGAGTAGCAGCGGTATTAGGACAAATGCGAGAGCAAAAAAGCGGGCATATTATCAATCTTTCCTCTGTGGCAGGTCATGTTGTGTTCCCTGGAGCAACGGTTTATTGCGCAACTAAATTCGCTGTTAAAGCAATAAGTGAAGGCATTCGCAGGGAGTCAAATGGTGAAATTCGCTCTACCAACATCTCACCTGGTGCAGTGGCGACAGAACTTACTGACCACATTTCTCACAAAGACTCAAAGCAAATGGCAGATGATATGTATGACGATGCTATCGATGCAGATGCTATTGCACGTGCAGTAACGTTTGCCATAGAGCAGCCTGGCGACGTAGACATAAACGAAATGATCATCAGACCTACCCGTCAGGAACTCTAATACAGCTCATTTCTAACGTAATGGTATTGATTGGCCATCTAATGACTAAGCCTGCAAATGCAGGCTTAATTTATTTCTGAATTTAAAGTACTTTTTCGATGGCATACAATTCTTCATCAATGACCTGTAAGCGAGATGCTACAACGGCTCTCGCGTCGTTTACGCCTTTATTATAAAACGATGCGCCCATTTCTTTACTAATGAAGTCCAGAAGAAATTCTCCGTCAAATTGACCAAGTTCCACGCTTAATTCATCATCAAAATATCGTTGCAGTTTAGCGACTAGCGCGTCTTTTTCCTCACGGGTAAATGCAATATCACTCATTGTCATCCTTCATTCGTCACTTATAAAATGTCACGTTCTTTGTTTTAGACTCAACTATCGTTTTTCTTGCTCGTTAGCAATTATAAACGTTTTAACGTTAACACACCGCACGCCTAATTTTAGATTTTTTTAGCATGTAGACTCGGCCTGGTATGATTTTCGTATACACCTTGTAGACTTCTCTATTTTTAATTGCTGATTGTCTAAAAACAGTTATTTTAATGCAGAGTCTACATGCCCTTTTGTTCAAAGCACTATCGCAATAGTTTGCGTAGATAATTACATCAAAATGGGGCATCGCTTTCACGTAATTTGCGAGGTTAACAATGAAAGTTCTACCTATTATCGGAATAACAACCGTACTAGCAGCAAATAGTTTACCTGCTTGCGCCAACCCTAACCCTCATAAAGATAAATCACTCCCTCCGGGTATAGAGAAGAAGTATGAACGAACAGGTGAATTACCGCCGGGTTGGGAAAAAAAGCTAGCCGTTGGAAATCGTTTAGATCGTGATATTTACAACCATGCCCGCATCATTGTGCCTTTGGGAGGAGACGGGTTAGTAACAGTTCGCATTGAAAACAAAGTGGTACGCCTTATTCAAGCCACAAGGGAAATTGTAGAGATTTTAGATTAAGCCTGCTCATATCTGAAAGAGAGCTTCTGATATGGAGCTCTTAGCTCACTTTTACTTATGGCTTACTATCAACATTTGAAAATTGACTTGCCCTCACTCGACAGTAGTATCTGGAATCAACCATAGTTTTTTAGTTGGGTAGCCATCATGTTACTCCTGCAACACATCACGCAGGATATACTAGAGCCAGTTATTCTTTGTTGTACATCAAGACTCAACAATCCCCAACTTAATGACTTGTTTAACACTTCTA
>Ga0209992_10003799_pt1 | contig 12376 bp, 27 predicted proteins | sample 2SBtaG_2_FD_182564 | JGI IMG/M metagenome (GOLD analysis project Ga0209992, IMG submission 182564) | Deep subsurface microbial communities from Kolumbo volcano to uncover new lineages of life (NeLLi) - 2SBTROV12_ACTIVE470 metaG (SPAdes)... | ecosystem: Environmental > Aquatic > Marine >... | reverse complement strand
TTTCGTAAGAAATCTGGAAGACTTGCCAAGTTAACAATGATATTTCCTGCAAAATTTTCACCAACCATCGATCACAAGGAATTATTGTTGAATATAAAATCATTTGAAAATACTCTAGCTTAAATAGAATATGTTAATTGCAGTTTTACGACTATTATGTCCGAAAACATCGGACATAAGTACGGACATAATTAATTTTTCAATTTTACGAGTAGCTGCTACGAATAGCTAATCGTAGCTGGATAGGCGTGTTAAGGACTGTAATCGTAGCTAACAATTAACTTTCTATTCATAGTTACGAGTAGCTGCATTTCTAATTGTAATTTTTAATTATGTCTCTTAATGTCCGATAGCGTTTCTATTGTTCACCATTAGAAAAAAAGAATATACAAATTGTTTAATATGTCCGATTTTTGTAATGTATAATGGCTTATGGTTTGGATTGCAGTATTTCACGATTTTGTCGTCCAGTAATTCCGTAAGCCACTAATAAATTTCAATTAAGATATTTCAACACTACTATGCAAAAATCTCAAATTCACACTTTGTTAAGAATCATTGATTAGTGGATCTAAAAATTAGTAAAATAATTTTACACTAGGATATACTTTTTTGACTCAGTAATCGTCTTATAGTATATCCATTTTTTACTAATTGTGAAATACTGCAAAGGCAACTTTAAACCAAAAATTTTCTGTGTAATTTCACAGGAAATTTCAAATTGATTTTAGAGACTCAAAGCCAAGTCTCTAAAGCTGGTAGAGCAATCAGACTCCACGGAAAAAAAGTCACGAAAATAGAATTACATAATTACATTCTGGATCTAATTGAGAATGAAAATATTACTGGAACTGATGATTTATCAAAACAGCTAGGAAAAACACCAAAACAAACTAGAAGATATTTGGTGGAAATGGCACAAGAAGGAAAAATTACTCTTGATGCTGATACTGGACGACTCCAAAAAACCCAAAAAGCAATCAATCTAGAAAAATTTGAAAAACTCACTCAAGATGATTTTGGACAAATCAGAGAGATTTCAAGATGGATGAATAATTTAACTTGTAAGCCTAAGATAGCTGCAAATTACAAATACGCACTAAAGAGATTTTTTGATAAAATTCTAACAACTCCAGCTAGTGCATTAACATCAAAACAAGCATTTATTGAGACTTGGAAAACTTTCAAACAAATTCATGATGCTGATGTTGGAGCTGGACATGATCAGATTTACAGAGTAGCATACAGAAGCTTAGGAGATGAATTTGATTTTCATATCAATTTAGCATTAGGCAAAAAAATAGGACTCACTTCAAAACATGATTCCTACAAAAAATATGCTGGAGCAGCTTTGCAAACTGCACTAACTAAAATCATTGGCAAAGAAATGCTAGAAAACAAAGACTATGAAGTCTATACATGGTTTAGAACCGGAGTTAGAACCGGAGGCAGAACTGGAGCAATCGCTACCATGACATGGGACAAAATTGTTTTTGATGAAAATAATTTTGAAGTAGCACAACATGAAACCAAAGATGCAAGAGGAGATAACTGGCTTGGTGAAGATGGAGAATGGCAAATCAAACTTCCAGCTATTGATCTTCTAAAAGTTCTAAAGCATTGGAAGTCTCATGATGAATCTCCAAATTCAAAGTTTGTTTGGTTTGAAGATAAAGGAAATGATATTGCAAACAGAAAAGCAGCTCAAAAAGTTAGAGAACGAGTTATCAAAAAACTCAGAACATATCTAGAGAAGCACTATGATGAAATGGATATTCTAACAAGAGAATATGCACAACTAGAGCCGGGACACTTGTTAAGGCATACATTTGCACAACTTCTTAGAGATGAAGGAGCAACAAGTGACCAAATTCAAACAGCTGGATGCTGGAAGTCTGCTGAAACTGTAGCATGGTACACAGCTGCCGGAACTAAAGAGAAAAAAGAAATTCGTGGAAAGCAAAATCAAGTTGATTCATTTTCTCAAGAAGAATCTGATATCATGTTGAGAGGTAATTGAGTTGGGAAAAACCCGACAATCCTTTTCTTGTGATTGGGACAAATGGCAAGCTCTAGAACCTATTGCAAAAAAATTCAAAATGTCTAGAAATGAATTAATTTCTTTTCTAGTTGCTAGAACTTTAGAAACTGGAGAAATTGAGCCTAAAACAGAAGTAAATCAAGGATCTATAGAATCTCAACTCAAAGCAGAACAATTAATCAAAGCCAAAAATGCAAACTCTGTTTTTGAAATCAACAAAAGAAATCTTGAAGCCAAAACAAAAATCACTGAATATCATGCAAAACATCTTGATGCAATAGGAGCAAAACCCTCTAGTGCAGCTTTCAAAGCTATGGAACATCAAGTTAATCAAACACAACCATACGATGAAGATGCAATTCATTGTCCTGATTGCAACTGGCATACAAATTCTAAAGATTCAATGCATTGGCAAATTGATTCAATTACAAATCATGTAAAGTCTGCACACAAAAGAAATTTCACAGAAAGTGAAGCTCAAACAATCTCGGAGTTATTGGTATGAGTCAAGAATTATTCAGTTTGCATATCACAAATGAGTATCTAGCAATTAGATTCAAAGGCAAAAAAGTATTTTTTATTTCTCCAGAAAAGTTGAGTTTAGAAATACAATATCATTATTTGTATTTCAAAAAAATAATTCTACCAAGATGGAGGAATAAATTTTGATTGATGCAGAACTCTATGCAGAATTAAAAAAACTTAGAGAACGAATTTGTGAACAAATGGACGATTCAACTTCTAACTCTGGAGTTATTTTGCAACTAGAAAGAATTGATGCAATAGATGTTTTAATGGAGATGCTAAACTAATGGAACTCTTTTGCAAAAGATGTGGACGACCTCAAAGATTCTGTGTCTGCACTTTCAAAATAAAAATCAGAGGAGAAACATTAATTGAAGTTTGATATCTGGAAACCAATTTGCAAAAAGAAATCTTTGCAAACTGATTCAACAAAACAAAAAGGAATTGAGGAATTTTGATTCCAGAAAGTTTTCTTTTTAGAGTTTTACAATGCGATGGATGCAAAGGAAATGTAGATGTACTTTGCCAAATTCATTCAGATGAATTTTCGGAGATGATGGAACAACAATGAAAAACAAAATCAAGATTGAAGAATACAACGGTTACAGATGGAGGACAATTTACAGAAAAGGAACTGATGGGACTAAATCCATTGAATCCACAAAAATTGCTAAACTCAGGCGTAAAAATGAAAATCAAAACAGCATGGTAGGAGAAATTACAAATTGACGACTGAGACAGCTAAATCTGTTCAACATCTGCATTCTATCACGAATAACGATGAATGGGGAACTCATCCTGATACTTACTATCAAGGAATCTATTTTGCAAAATTTTCTCCAACTCTTGATGTTTGTGCAACTGATGAAAATTCACAGCTAGATAATTTTTTCACAAAAAAAGAAAATGGTTTGATTCAAAATTGGAATGAAGATTTTTGGATGAACCCTCCATATTCTGAAATTACTCAATGGATGGACAAAGCTTACGAATCATGGAAAAAAAATAATGTCAATGGTTTGATTCTAGTCTATTCAAAAACAGATACTAAATGGTGGCACAAATACGTTGAAGGAATTGCAGAAGTTCATTTTATCAAAGGTCGAGTTAGATTTATGACTCCAGATGGTGAACAAGCAAAAAACTCAGCTCCATATCCAAGTTGTTTCATAATCTACAGGAGAAAAGAAAATTGAAACAATTAACTCTTGAAGGATTCAAAGCTGCATACACTTGCAGATGTGGAAAATGTTTTGATACAATGTCTGAATTAAAAAAACATCATGCACGACATTCTAGAAAAGTAAAAGTTAGAATTAATTTTGTATTGGAAAATTACAAAATGATTTCAACAAAGGAGATTCAAATTGAACAAGTATAGGAAAGAATTTGCATACAATCAAAAATTTATCATTTATGCAAATCATATTTCAATTACTAGAGGAATATTTGGATTAATTTTGATGCTTCTTTTACCATTTCCATTTCAAACTCATCTTAAATGTAAAATCTGGACTCATGAATTTATTCGAGTATCTACAAATTACAAATCTTGTATGAATCGAAATTCAATGACTTGTCAAAACTGTGATCATGTCTATTATTTCTGGAGTTAAAAATGCCTAAAAAAGGAAATGAGTCTCTAACAATTAGAGCAGACTATCTGAACAGATTAAAAATAATTGCAAAAATCAAAGGTTTCTCCAGTGTCCAGAAAATGATCTACAAAACATTTCTAGGAGTTTCAAAATGAGATGCAAGATTTGTACCAAAGTGAATAAAGGAAATCCAACAAGGACTTGTTGGAAAAAATTTCAAATTTGCTGGAATTGTGCAAGAGAGATTTTAAAAGAATATTCTCATATCAGATAAGGTTCTATTGTGTCATTTTCAGGCGTGAAAATACTCCAATTGGAATTATTCTGGATGAAATATAGCAGCTTTTGTCTCTAATTTTGATATTCTTTCAGCATGACCTGTAAACATATTTTGAAAACAATCTAATTTTTTTAAAATGAATATTCCAAATGCTGTTCCAGTAGCTCCAATTATAGAAATTAATGCAAGAAAAAAAGTCTGGAGTGTTTCTAATTCAATCATTATTTTTCACTCATGAATAGAAACGTTCCAGCAGAACTAATTACTCCAGCTGCAACAGCTAAAACTTCTGGATTCACTGATGCAGATGTCATATAGCCATGTATCATATACAATCCTCCTAAAATTGTAGATGATGCAGTAACTCTGGAGAATATTTTATTCTCTGCAAGAGATTTTAGAAATTCCATTTCTAGGATCTTCCTTTGTTTTTCATCTTAAGAGCAGATTCAATGATGCTGGATCTCTCAGATGCAGGTAATTTTCTCAAATCAGTGGTGACTTCATTCCACTTGTTTTGCCATTTTTTATTTCTGAACATTCGTTTGACATTGATTAAAGAAAAATATTCTTGAATCAATACCTTGTTAGTTTTTTTTCCAATATGATGAGGTTCAGACTCTCCACTGGAAATCTTTTCAGCTTGTTCTCTAGCTGATGATTCGTTATGCGACATGAATTTTTAGAAATTGTTTTACTATTTCTACAGGTTATATCTTGAATTAGATATACTCTGTAGATATACTATAGCTCTTGTATATCCAACATGGCTAAAATCAAGCAATTAGTATGTCTTGACGATGTATGTAATGATATACTAAAAGATGAAAACAACAAATCTGAATATATCAGAAAAGCAATTAAATTTTTTAACAAAAAAGAAACTCCAGCTCCAGAAGAAGCTCCAGAAAATCTTCCAACACTAAAAACAAAAGCAGAGGTTAATTGGCATTGAAGGGAACTCTGCAAATTCCAAAAGAAAAACAAGAATGCAAGGATGGTTCTTGTGGTCATGCTCATGAAGTAGAAATTGAAATTCCAGAAATCAAACCAGCTCCAGCTTCTATAGTTGCAGAAGCAGTTCCAGCTCCAGTTCCAGAGCCTCCAGCAACTTCCAACCATGACCATTCACACGAAATCCAGACAAATCATAAAGAATTGGCAGAATTGATGCCCGGAGGCACTAATTTTGCAAAATGTGCAGATGGTTCTTGTGGTTCTCCATTGATTCAGAACTCAAAACTCACTAAAAATTTCAAAGGATGCACAAACTGTGGATCTAATGCAGTACCAAAGAAAAATGAATTTTGTCCAACTTGTGGAAACAAGCCTGATGAATCTGACGAATGGGAGGATTCAGACATTGATTCAGAAAAAATCGGAGATGAAGAAGATTGACTGATTTACCTGATGGAATCACAGAAGAAATAGTTCAAGATGTGATGAAGCACACTGGAAAATCTAGAGACGATGTAATTGCAGAAATAAAATTCCAGAAAAATAATTTTGATGCAAAGGAAATGAATCTGGATATGCTCAACGACCCAAATCAAATGATGAAAATAATTCCAGACTTCATCAAAAAACTATCAGGCTCTTTGAATCCGGTTAAATTCAAAGTGATAATTGAGAATCTTGACCACACAAAACTTTCTGATGTTGCAGCACTAGGAAAAAAATGGGAGGATCTAGAAGATGAGTCAAGAAAATAATTCTGAGGAGTCTGCAACAACTCCAGAACCAACTCAAGAACAAATTGAAGCTGCAAAAAATAAAGAGAAACTAGAAAAAATTGCAAATGCTCTGAACATTCCAAGAATCAATGAAGATATTTCTGATCTTAGAACAGAAGTTCAATCAGTTGCAAACAATCTAACCAAATTAGTTAATGCAATCAATGATGCAAGAATGCAACAACCACAAGAACAGCAACAACAACAGCAACGAATGCAATCAGATGATATTCCTCCAGAACAAAAAATGCTTTTACTAAAAGATGGAATTGCTGGAATTGCAGATTTAGTTAAAGCTTGGAAAGGAACGTCAACTCCTCCGGCATTACAACAACAAAATGATTTTCAAGGAATGATAATGCAAAGCTTTGCAAAAATGATACAGGCAAAAGTTGATGAAACCATATTCAGCACTTATGGAACACAAATTCCAGTTGACCAACTCCAACAAGTAAGACAAATTCAACAACAAGCAGCTAACATCGTACAACCAAAGCCCGGCTTTGAGAAGTAATGGAGTTAAAAAAACAACTAAAGAGAGATTTGAAAAAAGATGCAAGAAAAGCTAGACGAGATATTAAAATCAATAATAGGAAAATCGCCAAAAAACTCCTCGGAATCTCTAAGTAAACCTAAGCAGTTTGCAGTTAGAATAATTGATGCGATGGATGGCATGGCAGCTGCCAATGCAAAAACCAACTTCACTCAATCAGTATGGAAATCAATCAAATGGTACATGAAAAACAAGGTAATTCCAGAAAAAACTGATGCTGAAACTATTGCAGACCTTAGAAAAATAAAAAACATCATTGATCCGTTATTCAAACAACTAGACAAAGCAGAAGAAACTCTGGAATTTAGAAAATTAAATTCAAATTCTATTGGAATAAAATCACAAGAGCAAAAATTTGTTGAATCAATTCCAGAAGTAAAAGAAGCTCTAGAGGTAATTGATGAATTATGATTAGTTGTTCAGATAAAAAATCTGTAATTGGTTTTATTTGCACAGGATCTGATGAGTCTCACATCTGGAAAATTCTTCATGGAGATTTGATTAATAAATTTCATTGTGGAACTTGTGCAATTCATGCAGAAAAATTATTCAATGGAATGCACAGTTTAGTTTCATTAGGAATTGGAAAAGATTTAGTGAAACCTGAATACAAAAAAGCTTTTGAAGAATTTGTTGCAGAAGTTAATCTTGTTTACAACACAGCTAAAAGAGATGGCAGACTTTGAGAAACATCAATGATGAATTAAATTCTCAACCTCTTGTTAGATGTCCAGAGTGTGGATTAAGAATGCCTTCAAATCAAGTTGAAATTCAAAGACACTTTTTAAAAATACATGGAATCACTGAACAACTAACTAAAAGAGAAAAGGATTGGAAATTTCAAAATGTTCAAGCAGTAAAAAATCCATTGTCATTAAGCAATATCTTTGGTAGAGCCTAATTTCAGCTAGATATACTCTGTAGAAATACTATCTTTTTGCAATTTTTTGTAATAACTTGGCACGTGGATCTACAACTCAAAAAGGAAAATTCAGTAAAGCTGCAAAAAAATGCAAAGGTACTGGAAAAGGATTTAGAGCTTGTATGAAACGCGAACTGAAAAAGTGATGTAAAATGAAAAAAACAAAAAAATGTCTAAAACGAGGTAAGCACAACAAGTGCCTCAAGAGGGCAAAAAGATGAAAACCATACAAATTCCGGGACAAAAATCTTTACAAAAGATTTTGCCTCCAGCTAAAGGAATTATTCAAAATTCTCTAACTGGAAACGGATTTGGACGAGGAGCTAGAGCAGTAGATAAGGTCGTGTTCAAAAGCACTTTACAAAAAATAGGTTTCACAATTCCTATTGTAAAGATTAGAGCTAATGTGATCGACGTTTTCAATTTTGCTTTACATAATCGAGGTTTAAATCTTAAAAAAGAAGGATTCATTGCAGTAGGAGCTGACAAAGGAGTTGATATTTTGATGAACTCTAAGAACATCAGTGTACCAACATCTTTTGAAGATACTATTGCACAAGTACAATCTTTGGAGGCAGAACTATAATGGTTCAGTCTTACAGACTTGTAGTTGACCATGATCCGGGAACAGGAGCAGAAACCAAAGAATGGGATCTACCTTCTGACAACAATCAAGTAATCAAATCTTTGATTTACGATATTGTTGCACAAAGAGACCATGCTTCAACTGACCCAACAAAAGAAAACATAGCTGCACAATTAGATGAGATAAAATTTGGTGTGAAACAATCTCCAGAAATTTCTCAAATACTTGGTGAAGATTTGTTAAACGACAATATCTTGATGGGAAACCGTCCAGTAACTGATCTTGGTGGAGCAGATGATGCAAGAGTATCTTTAGGAATGGTACAAGCATTAGACCCATTTATGATGTCTCCACAAATTGACTACAGACAACCTTACGGAATGCCCGGAGGTATTGCAGGTAAATTATCTGTAAAGTTTGCAGCTGATGGAAACAACATCGACCAAAAGAAATTAACTGTAGGTATCATTACCTCAAAAGTTAATGATCTTGGTGGCTTTGGTTCTTTGCAAGGTTACATGACATATCACAAACACGCTGACACAATGGCAGTAGGAACTGAAAAAAGTTATTCAATCCCAACTCCGGGAAAACTTTTGGCAATCCACTTCTATGAAACAACGAGTTTTGCTGACATTACCACAGATGGTGATTTCAGAAGCACTCAAACAATTCAAGAAGCTTCCATTACTAGAGGCGAAAAAGTAATTCAAGGTGCATTACCAACAACAACCTTTGGAATAATGAACGGTCAAGACGTTACAGAATTGACTGATCAAGGACATTCCTTGTGGAATCTTGGTATGCACAACAAAGTTGGAAAGCTTGGTGTTCCAACTAATGGAAGAATTACAGACGATATGAAAGTAAAAGTTCTTGGTGGTGCAGCTAACGCAGCTAGAATCTATCCAATAACCCTCAACGATGTGTTGTCATAGGTGAATGAAAATGATGAAGCTAGACACACAACCTTTTTCTTTTTTTGATGCTCAAGGAGTTGCTTTAACAAATTATTCTGTAGGTGATGTTATTTTAGAATCAAGCAAAATTCCAGAAGGACACACTGGCACTATCAAAGATAATGATACTGTTTTTGATACTGCTGGTGGTTCGCTTGATTATTTTATTCGATATGCTTCTGGACAAGAAACTAAATTTAGAAAAGGTGTATCATCTAATGATTCAGGATTTATCAACAAACTTCTCAAAGAAGGCGATAGAGTTGTAATCAAATTAGCTGGAACAGGATCTGGAATTATTGATGTAGTATGGCACGGAGATTTAAAACAAATTAGAACAGTAAATCAAACTGAAACTTTTGAAGATTTTGAGGAGGATGAATTGTAATGGTAGGTATTCCACTCAAAGGAACAGTTGTAAAAATTGTTGCAGCTGGTGTTATAATTGGTGGAGCTGTTTATGCAGCTGACAAGCTTAATCTTGGAACTAAAGTTGCCTTTGGAGCTAACGAATTAGGACTTGCAGCTGGAAATACAATTACTCAACCAATAGCCGGATTAACTTCTGCACTAACTAAAGGAATTGAGGACATTAGATTAAACACTCAAGGTTTGTTTGATGGATTAGGAAAAGCTGGAGCAGATGTTCAAGAAGCTTTTACAGGCAATAGAGATGCAATAGAAGATTTCTTTGGTGGTGGTGAACGTCCAGAGTTCAGAGCTGATAATAGTTTAGGATCTAGTTTGGAAGATGTTTCCAAAAGTGTTGCAGAAACTTTTCAACGTGCTTCATCAAGAAGTGTTTCAAGAGTTGCAGAAAATTCTGATAACTTTGATTCTTTCTTGTCAAACATTGCACAGGCAGTTAATCCAGAAAAAGATACTCCAACAAGTGGATTTTATACAATTACTTACAAATCAAACGGATTCAAAACTGGAGCTTTAGCTTTGTCTGATGCAGCTGTGAAACAACACAGAGAAGTAGGTAACACAGTAACAAGGGTAGCTTAATCATGGGACTTTATGCCTCAAGTGGTGTTTTACTAACTCAAGCAACTGAGCCAAGCAATCCCGGAGAAGGTGATTTATGGTATGATACTGCTAATGATTTGCTAAAGGGATATGACGGTTCAAATTATGTTCAGATAGGAAAAACAGAATTTTCAAATGCTACTGTAGTGACTCATTCTGAAACTATTGGAGATTATTCAACTCCAAGTGCAGCAGTAGCAACAAGTGCAGCAGTAACAACAGCTGATGCAGTATGGGGAACTAGTGCTGACCAAGTAATTGAAGATGGCTCAACTTACACAGACCAAACAGACTTTGATGCTTCTTGGGTTTCAAGTGATACAGCAAAGATGAGAGGAAATCCAACTGATAATGATATTGATTTGGATTTTGAAGAAGATTCTGGAACTAGTGATAACAATTCGATAGCCTATGATTTAGGTGCTGGAAATGTTAGTGATACAAAGTTTGTTTTGAGAGGGAAAATAAATTTTAGCAATCTTGCAACAGATAATGACGCATATCTTTTCTTTAGTGATTCAAGTCAGACTGTAGGAACAAACACTTCTCAAAAAGGATTAGGAATTTTCCTAAGATATGGTGTAAGTGCTAAAGGTTTTGGTGGTTTGGACGTTAATAGTGCCGCCCCTAATTCCGTCAATCCCCCTGAGGATTTAACATCTTATACTTTTGTTACATCTACAAATTATTGGTTTGAATTAATCAGAGTTAGTGCCACGTCTTACACGATTGAATTTTTTTCTGATTCAGGTTTTACTACATCATTAGGAAAATCAACTTGCACTAGTGCTTCAATCACTGGATTGAGATATTTGAAATGCTCAAACAAACAAAACACAGGAAATACAGGAAACGCAACTTGCATAATTGATGATTTGGAATTTTGGAATGGTGTTAATAGTGCTGGTTCTCCAGCTGCAAACGCTTTTGATGATGATACAGCAACCAACTTCAAATCAAACAGTGAAGCAAATCCAGCTATCTATGTTGACTGTGGTTCATCTAAAAATATTCTGGCAGTTGCGATTTATGGTCATGCAGATAACACAGCAACTGAAATAAAACTTAGAGGTTCTACTGATACAAGTTTTACAGATAGCGAAAACATGAGAACAATCACTGTATCTGGAAATCTAGTTGCTGGACAATGGAATTATTTTAGAGTTAATCTTGATATTGTAAGATACATTCAAGTAATTTCAACTGGAACAAATGTTTTATCACTTGCAGAAATAAAATATCTCACAAAGACTGACTCTGAAATTCTAGCAGACTTGGGAATTTTGGAAATCTCAACTAGTGATACAAGTCTAGGAAATAATGGAGTTTGATATGCCTAAAGTAAAACGTCCTGACCTCAAAAGAAAACCTGTAAACGACAAAGAAAGAATTGAAAGATTAGAATTTTACGTGGCTAAATTGCTCAAAAATGCTAAAATCATTGATGTAGATGCAGACCCTACATGGTGATAAAATGACAATTCTTGAGAGTTTGGAAAATGAACTTGCAAAAGCTAGTAAACTACTCGCAGATTTTTCTCAAACAAGGTCATTTTTCAGAAGTGGCACTGAACATACTGTGACTATTGGAAACAAAGTTGACATTGAAAAGCAACAGGACAAAGTAAACTCAATCAAACAGCAAATAGAGAATATCATAAATCCTCCTCCAGAGCCAACTCCAGAACCTGTTATCATTGTAAGACCTGATGCAAGAGAAACAACTTCTAATGCAGTAAGCACTCCAGCAATTCAAGACAGTATTGCAGAGACTTCCAATTCAATTCTTGGTGGAATCACTGAAAAAATTAAAGGACTTGTGAAAAACCCTACTCCAATTTTCTTAATTGGTGGTGTAACTGTAGCTGGTTATCTTGTTGTTAGTGCTTCTAAAAAAAGACGTACTTAGCTAGGCTATCGCCATAAAAAACAACTTTGATTTACTTTGTACTGTCCCTTTAATTTTGCAATCAGACTTAATTGATTCTAGTCTAGTAATGTGATGTCCGATTCTATAGCTCTAAATAAACGAAATAAAAATTCATCAACATGACATCTACTGTAGTTGTTGGAGGATTTTTTGGAGATGAAGGAAAAGGAAAAATTATTTCATATTTGGCAATTAAAGATAATCCAAAAATTATAGT
>Ga0209992_10003798_pt1 | contig 12376 bp, 12 predicted proteins | sample 2SBtaG_2_FD_182564 | JGI IMG/M metagenome (GOLD analysis project Ga0209992, IMG submission 182564) | Deep subsurface microbial communities from Kolumbo volcano to uncover new lineages of life (NeLLi) - 2SBTROV12_ACTIVE470 metaG (SPAdes)... | ecosystem: Environmental > Aquatic > Marine >... | reverse complement strand
GGGCCAGGTCCTGTACCAGGTCGAGGGGCTGTTCCGGGTGCGCTTCGGGGCGGTCGAGGCGGCGGTCGAAGGCACCCGCTTCCTGGTCGCAGGCGCGCCCGCGGGACCCGTCACGGTCGCGGTCGATCGCGGCCACGTGTGGGTGCGCACCCAGGGCCAGCAGGTCCTGGTGCACAAGGGCCAGGTGGTGACGGTGCCCCACGGCGGCACTCTGGGGGACGTGACCTGGCACTCCGAGGCGCAGGCGGCGAGCCTTGCGACCCTCGCCAGCCGCCTGGGCGAGCCCCGCTACACCCTGGGACTGCTCGGCGGCACCACGCTGACCCGGGGCGATCTGTCCGGCTCGGCCACCTTCCTGCTTCGGGCTCGGATCCGCCCCGCTTGGCGCTTCACCGCTTCGGCGGGCTGGGCCACCACCGGTGAGCGCTTCCACCTGCCGGTGGCGGCGGGGCTCGAGCGGCGGGTCGGGCCCGCCGGCGTGGGGATCGAGGGCCTGGCGCTCTTCGGCCACAGCACAGACTGTTTCGGGATCGTGGAGATCCCACTCCAGCCCGGCGTGGCCGCGGTCGGCCGCCTGAGGCTGCCGCTGACCGACCGCACCGCACTCGAGGCCCGCGTGCGCGGCGGGTACGCCGGCGGACTCTACGTCGACGCGGCGATGGGGGTGAGCCTTGGCTTGGGTCTCTAGCCTGTGGACGCTCGCCCTGGGTCTCGCCCACGCCGGTGAGCCCGTGGCGTACTGGGAGCCCGGCCTGACGGACCTGGGCCGCAACGCCATCGTCTTCGCCGACCTGAACGGGGACGGCACCCCGGACCTGGCCGCCGACACCGGTCGCCCGGGCGACGCCAACGCCATCGTGGTGCTCGATGGCGCCACCTTGGACTACACCACCTACAGCCTGCCGGACGGGGTGCCGGTGCTCAGCCTGGACACCGGGGATCTGGACGGGGACGGGATCCCCGAGCTCCTGATCGGCATGCCGACCTATGACCGAAACCTGGATGCCGACGTGGGCCTGGCGGCGGTGTTGCACGCGGTGGCCCCGCCGGGCCAGACGGTCCAGGCCACCGACTACGTGACCCTGGGGGTGGTCGGCAGCAAGCCCGGGGACCTCATGGGCGCCTCGGCCCTGCTCCACGACGTCGACGGCGACGGCCTGGACGAGCTCTTCGTTGGGGCCCCGGGCTGGAACGGCACCGGCGCCGTCTACACCTTTGACCACACCATCGGCGGCCTGACCAGCAGCGACGAGGCCAAGGGGAGCTGGATCCCCGAGGGCAAGTCCGTCGGGCTGGGCGTGGGCCTGGCGATCGTCGACGCCCTGGGCCTGCCGACCCTGGTGATCGCGACCTGTGACGGGTACGACCCCACCGCTCCGGGCTGCACCACCGGCGGCGACCTGGTCACGGACCCGGCCACCAATTGGTCCACCGAGACCACGTTCACGGACACGATCGGCACGAGCCTGCTGGGCGCGGCCCCGCGCGGGTTCTTCGCCGCCGACATCGGCAGCGCCGACGTGGTGGCGCACGTGAGCGACAGCGGGCTCCAGACCTTCCAGATCGGGATCGAGCCCACGCTGGTCCAGGAGATCGTCTTCGGCAGCACCGACGGCAACGCCCGCCTGGTCGACGACCTGAACGACGACGGCGCCCCGGACTGGCTGATCCAGGAAGGCGACCAGGTCCTGGTGATCAGCGACCTGGCCACCTCCGGGAACAGCGCCGACCTGGCCATCGAGACCTACCAGCTCACCGGCGCGACCCTGGGCGCCGCGGTGTTCGACACCGGGGATCTGGACGGTGACGGGTGCCAGGACGCCCTGGCGTCGGCGCCAGAGGAAGGCGCCGTCTACCTGCTGCCGGGGACCTGTGCTGTGACGGACACGGGCGACACGGGCGACACCGGGGACACAGGCGACACGAGGGACACCGGTGACACGGGTGACACCGGCCCCACCGACACCGGCCCAGCGACCGACTCGGCAGACACCGGCGACACCGCCACCACGGACACCGGCGAGACTGGCGAGACCGGCGAGACGGTCACTGTCGACTCGGGCGACACGGCCGAGTGCCGCGAGGAATTCGGCTGGGCGTGCGCCGCCACCGGGGGCCTGCCCGGCTGGGCGGCGTGGTGTGTGCCCCTGGCACTCGCGGGTCGCCGCCGCCGGTCCTGAACAGGGGACCAGGGCAGCGCAGACTCACATCCGGACGCCCGAGGGCCGATCCTCTGGCTGCCCCCCGGCGGAGTTCACGATGAACGTCCTGTTGGTCGACGACAGCCAGACCACCCTCGAGATCCACAAGGCCGCGCTGGTCCGCGACGGCCACAGGGTCGTGGTCGCGACCAGTGGCGAGATGGCCTGGCGGCACCTGACCCATGCCCGATTCGATGTGGTCGTCACCGACTGGATGATGCCGAAGATGACGGGCCTCGCGCTGATGGCGCGCATCATCGAGCGAGGGGAGCCGCGACCCGGGCTGGTGGTCGCCACCATCCGGGGCTCTGGCGCCGATCGGCTCAAGGCCCAGTCTGCAGGCGCCGACGTCGTGCTCCAGAAGCCCGTGTCCCCCGACGCCCTCGTCGCCGGGGTCGCCCAAGCAGCGATGACCTTCGACAGGTCGCCTGGGGGGTCACACTCCGTCGTCGGCGCGCCCAGTCTGGTGGTGCTGCTGGCCGAAGTGGGCGGCGCAGCGCTGCTCGACCGCCTCGCCCCCGCGCTGCGGCCAGCCCCCCAGACGGCCTACCTGATGACCCTCGCGGCAGCCCCGTGGGCCATCGCATCCCGGGCCGCCAGCCTGGACAAGCAAGCCCAGCTCCAGGTCCGCCCGGCGGCGCCTGGCGGCGTGCTCTCCCCGGGTTCGTTGAGCCTGGTGGGCCACGACGTCCCTCTGGCCATCGACCGCTCCGGGCGCTTGTGCCGTCTGCGGCCGACCACCGATCGGGCCCAACCCCTGGACCGACTCCTGACCGACCTGGCGCGCACCCACGGCGCTCGGGCGACCGCGGTGTTCCTGGCCGGCATGTCTCGCAATGGACAGGCCGGCGCTCGCGCACTCAACGACGCAGGCGGCCGGGTCCTGGCCCTCGCCCCCCAGGACTCACCGGCGCCCGCACTGATCGAGCACCTGCTCGAGGGCCGGAGCGGCACCCCACAGATCTCCATGAATGCGCTTCCGGGTTTCCTGGCGGCCTGATCCGCTCTCAATGCAGACAGCACAGGATCCGACATCTCCAGAGGAGGTCCCATGTCGCCGACTCTTCTCGCCGCCTTGTGCCTCAGCGGCCAGGCTCTTGCGACCGAGGGCCCGTGGACCACGCCGGCTGGCCAACACGCGACCTACACGGGCGTCGGCATCGACCACTTCCGCTCCTTCACCGATGGGGACGGCGGCACCCAGGACGCGCCGTCGGGGGTGACCCGCTTCGGCGCCAAGCAGCTCTGGGCTGCGGGCTTGACGGACCGGTTCGATGTGGGGGTCGAGGTGCCCTACGTGTTCGTCGTGGCGGACGACCCGGCCGTGCGCAGCCAGAGCGCGTTTGCAACCACCAGCGACTTCAGCGAGATACGGGTGCGGCTGCGCTACCTGGCGCTGACCGAGACCTGGCGCCGACCAGCCGTGGCCCTTCGCGGCTCCGGGCGAAGCGGCTTCGCCCACAGCGACAGCCGCCACAGGATCACCAACGCCGGCGAAGGCACCACCGACCTGGGTGTGGGCCTGTCCGCGGGCAAGATCGGCCTGGTGGGCCCCGGCTTCCTCACCGTGTCCGCCGACGTGGACTTCTGGTACCGGATCGCACTGGACCGGGTCGATGGACAGAAGATCCCGGCCAACGAGGCCCGTGCGGCCTTGATGGTCCAGTACGCCCCGCACCGCCGCTTCGGCCTGAGCGTGGTCGCGGACGGCTTCCATCGCTTCGGTGGCTACGACCTGGGCAGCCTGAGCGGCGTGGACGCCGACCACCAATGGGCCGCCTTGGACGCCGCACAGCTCAAGGTGGGCGGCAAGCTCATGCACTTCGCCCACGGACGCATCCCGAATCTGACCCTGAGCGCCTACCGGGCCGTCCTGGCTCGCAACAACCCGAACGACACCTGGCTGGTGGAGCTCGGTGTGGGCTTCGCCTTCGACGGCCTGCGGACCCGCAGGGCCACGGTCGTCACCGCGACCGAGCCCGAGGTGTCCAGCGGCAGCGAGGGCCCGTCGTGACCCGACGCCGACTGCTCGCCAGCGCCATCGCCATCCTCGCGGTGCCCTCCATCCAGGCCCACGGCGCGAGCTCGTCGGACTACGCCATTGTCGCGTCGGGCGTCGCCGACGCACCGGTCCTGGACCGGCGGCTCGCCAAGCGCATCTTCAGCCGCCAGGTCACGACCTGGCCCGATGGCACGCCGATCACGGTCGTGTTGCCACCGGTGGACAGCGCCACCATGGCGTGGCTGTGCGACCAGGTGCTGGGCGTCGAACCCGCGGTCTTCGTGCGCTACGTGTCAGAGCGGGCCTATCGCAGCAAGCTGGAGCGCCCGCTCTCAGCCTCGGACGAGCGCGCCGTCGCGGCGCTGGTCGCCGACCGACCTGGGACCGTCAGCGTGATCCCGGTGGACACGATGCTGCCCGGGCTGGCGACCCTGGCCATCCAGTAGGCCGGGTCGCTCCGTGGATCAGGCGAAGAGGAGACGCACGGGGCCCCTGCCACCGCCGGCCAGACTCATGCGGAAGTCGAGGGATTCTCCACCCTCGGGGCCATGCCCGAAGTGCCCGGCGACCGCTCTGGCCGATGCGTCCTGCCCGAAGGCCCGGCGGAGCACATCCCCCAGGTAGCCCAGCGCGAGGTTTCCCCACTCGGAGAAGGCGTCGTCGACGATGGGCGGAGGTGTGCCTTCGAGCCAAGTCTCGACCTGGGAGAGGGGCGAGAGGGTGAGGCGCGCGGCGATCTCGAATGCCAGTCGGCGGGTGGTGCCAATCCAGACCGCGCTGCGGCGTCCGTCCACGCACACCTCGCCGCGGATCCAGGCCTGGGGAGGGGGGCCGATCCAGCGACCCGTGTGGATCGCCACGTCGCAGCCGAGCAGGCCGCCGAAGGCCTCGGCCCAGGGGTCCGGCAGACGCTGCCGCACCAGCTCACCAAAGGTGCTCACGCCATCACTTCCTGCACGGCGAAGCCGATCGAGTCCGCCGTGAAGGGCTTCCGCACCACGCCGCATCGGGGCAGCGCCGTTGCGACCTGCCTGACCTCGGGGCCCTCCTGGGCCGTCACGATCAGGACGCGGGGCATCAGGCCGGTTTCCTTGCCCGCCCGGTCCAAGAACTCGCGTCCCGACATGCCGGGCATGGACCAGTCACACAGGATGAGGTCCACGCTGTGGGTGCGCAGCACCTCCAGGGCCTCGGCGCCCGACCCAGCCTCGATGGTGGCGCTGACGCCCACATTGCTATTTCGGAGGGTCTTCCTGAGCACGAGACGCATCACGCTGGAGTCATCGAGGATGAGGACAGTCATGGGCGTTCTCCTGGTTCTCACTCAATTCACCGGATCCACAAGGCCTCCGGCTGAGCACGGTCCGGGCTCGCCAGGCCCTACAATCCACCCACGCCGGATCCGACAAAAAGGGCGGGAGACCCCTTCATGTTGCGATTCCGGCGCTGGCCGCTGCTGGTCAAGCTCACCGCGTCGATGGCGCTGGTGGTCGGGCTCCTGTCCGCGGCAATGGCGTTCAGCTTCACCCAGCGACTGGGCCACGAGGGCCGCGCCTGGGCCCACCAACAGGCCCGCTCCACGGCGTCGCTCGTGGCCCGCGCGGCGGCACCCGGCCTGGCCTTCGAAGACGAGGCCTTCATCCAGGACTCGCTCGAGCCGCTGCGCGCACTGCCCGAGGTCGTGCACGCCACGGTGCTCGCCGCGGACGGCAGCGCACTGGCGAGGCTGAACGACAGGGCCCCACCCCAGCCCGCCCAGGTGCCCGGCAATGAGCCCTTGAGCTGGGAGAGCAGCGACACGGTGCACAGCGCCGTCACCCTCTACGAGGGCGGCGACCCGGTCGGCCGCGTGGTGCTGGGCATGTCCCTGGAAGGCCTCGAGGCTCGCCAGCAGGCGCACCAGTCCTTCACCCAGCGGCTCGGCCTGGCGTTCGCCCTGCTGGGCAGCTTGGCCGCTTGGGGCCTCACGCTGCTCATCACCCGGCCGCTCAAGGAGCTCAGCCACCAAGCCGAGCTGGTCGGTGACGGCCACCTGGACCAGGTCGTGGCGACCCCCCTGGCCCGCAGCCAGGAGCCGGGCGACGAGCTGCACCAGCTCGCACGAGCCTTCCACCGCATGGCGGTCGGACTGGCCGCCAGCCGCCACGAGCTCGTGACCCACGCCCAAGAGCTGGAAGCCCGGGTCGAGGAACAGGTGTGCGATCTGCGGGTGGCCAAAGAGGCCGCAGAGGCGTCCAACGTGGCCAAGAGCCGCTTCCTGGCGACCATGAGCCACGAGATCCGCACCCCGATGAACGGGGTCGTGGGCATGGCCGACGTGCTGCGCACGAAGGACCTCCCCGACGACGTGGACGACATGGTCGAGACCATCCAGCGCTCGGCCGACGCCCTGCTGCACCTGATCAACGACATCCTGGACTTCTCCAAGGTCGAGGCTGGCGAGCTGGCGCTGGAGCACGTGCCCTTCTCGCCTCACCGCATCCTGCAGGAGGTCCAGGACCTGTTCCGCAGCAAGGCCGAGGACAAGGACCTGCAGCTGTCGGTCCTGGCGGACCCCAGCCTGCCCGATGCGGTGGTGGGCGATCCCTACCGCCTGCGCCAGGTGCTGCTGAACCTGGTGGGCAACGCCATCAAGTTCACGGAGCGCGGCTGGGTGACCCTCCGGGCCCGCGCCACCGACGACGGCCAAGGCCACCGGCTGGTGGTCGAGGTCCAGGACACCGGCATGGGCATGAGCGAGTCGGCCCAACAGACCGTCTTCGCCGCGTTCACCCAGGCCGATGTGTCGACCACCCGACGCTTCGGCGGCACCGGGCTGGGCTTGGCCATCACGCGGAGCCTGGTCCACCGCATGGGCGGCGAGATCACCGTGGAGAGCCGCGTGGGCGAGGGCAGCACCTTTGCCTTCCACGTGCGGCTGGCCGAAGCCGCGGAACAGACCCCGACGATGGCCGAAGGGCAGGCCGATCTGCCCCGGGATCGCCACAGCGGCCGCACCGCGCTGGTCGTGGACGACAACCCCACGAACCGCAAGGTCGCAAGCCTGGTCCTGAGAGAGCTCGGGCTTGAAGTAGGCCTGGCCGAAGACGGTCAGCAGGCCCTGGATGCGCTCCTGGACGACACACCGGACGTGGTCTTCATGGACTGCATGATGCCTCGCTGCGACGGCTACACCGCCACCCGCCGGCTGCGGTCCCGGGAAGCCGCCGCCGGCTCTGGGCAGCACCAGCTGGTGATCGCGATGACGGCGAATGCCCTGCCCGGGGATCGGACCGAGTGCCTGGAGGCCGGCATGGACGACTTCCTGTCCAAGCCCGTCCGGCTGCCCAAGATCCTGGAGGCCCTGGATCGCTGGTTCGGGCCCCGAGGGTCCACCCCAGTGCTGGCCCCGGAGCCCGCGACCGAGCCGGCGCCGGCCGACGAGGGCCCCGTCTTCGACACCGCCACCTTGGACGCGCTGGCCGAGCTCGGCGGCCCTGAGATGGTGGGTCAGGTGCTGGAGGGCATGCGAGAAGACGTGCAGCCGGCCATGGACGCGCTGGCTGCGGCGGTGCCCGCCCATGACGCCCCCGAGATCCAGGCCGCCGCCCACCTGATCTGCGGGGTCGCCGCCACCGCTGGCGCCCAGGCCCTGTCCCATGCGGCCCGCCTCCTGGAACGCCCGGCCAAGGCCGGTGACCTGACGAATGCCCCGGACCTGCTCAGCGAACTTCAAGCCTGCTGGCGCGACACCCTCGCCGCCATCGCGCCCACCGTCGCCCGCCTGGCGAGCTGACCCCCTTTCCCTTGGAGTGCCCATGTTCGAAGCCCTCAAGCGTCTGTTCTCAACCAGCGCTACCCGGTCCCGTCGCGTGCTGGTCGTCGACGACAGCGCGACGACCCGCCGGGTGATGGCCGGTGCCCTGACGCGCCTGGGGTTCGAGGTGATCTGCGCCGAGTCGTCCCGGGCGGCCCGACGAATCCTCAACGACTGTGGGCCCGTCGATCTGATCACCCTGGACTGGCACATGCCCGGGGGCTCTGGCCTTCAGCTCATCAAGGCCCTCAAGAAGCAGCCGGGACTCCGTGGCATCCCGGTCATCATGGTCAGCAAGGAAGACTCGCTCGACCGCATGATCGAGGCGACCGACGCCGGGGCCGTCGAGTACCTGTGCAAGCCCTTCGACCTGGCTCTGCTCCAGGAGAAGCTGATGTCCGCCGGCTTCCACACCGTGCTCCGTGAAGCCGCCTGACAGGGTCTGCAGGGCGATTGCTCAGCGGGCGCCCTGCGCCTCGCCCGTCATGGGCACGAACAGCACCGAGAGCACGTGGCTGCGCCGATACTCCTGGGCGCTGACCCGCTCGATCACGACCAGGTCCTGCACGTCATTTCCCACAGGGATGACCATGCGGCCCCCCACCGCGAGCTGGTCCAGCAAGGGCTGTGGGACGTGGTCCGGCGCGGCCGTGACGATGATGCGGTCGAAGGGCGCCGCGTCGGGCCACCCCCGGTAGCCGTCGCCGATGCGGGTCTTCACTGGGATCTCCAGCCGCGCCAGAGTCGCCGCGGCCTGCTTGCCCAGGGCCTCGACGATCTCGATGGACCAGACCTGGGCCCCCGTCGCTGCCAACACCGCGGCCTGGTAGCCGCTGCCTGTGCCAATCTCGAGCACCCGAGTGCCGGGCCCGACCTGGAGCACCTCGGTCATGAAGGCCACGATGTAGGGCTGGGAGATGGTCTGGCGGTGCCCGATGGGCAGCGGTCGATCCTGGTAGGCCCGGGCCTGCTGCGCCGCCGGCACGAACTCGTGACGCGGCACGCTGCGCATGGCCTGGAGCACCAGCGGGTCCTTGACCCCCCGGGCCTCGATCTGGTCCCGGACCATGCCGTCGCGCTCCTCGAGGGGACCGGCCAGTGCCACCGCGAGCACCCAGAGCAGGCCCACAGCCACCTCCGTCGTCCAGGCTACCGCGTGGCCAGCCGGTCATCCCGCCAATTACCACCCGCCGCCCGGCTCGAGCCGGATCCACCCCAGGCCGTAGTCATGCCCTCGATCCCGAATGGCCTGGAAAAACCATCCCCATTCATCCCCCTAATGCTTAACAAAAGGTTCCTGACCCCTGTTCTCCCCTGTTCTGCTGCTCTGGGCTCCCGACACAGCGATTCACCACGCCCCCAACCGCCACCCTGTCGTCTCCCCACCCGGCGTTCGCACCCTGGGAGCGACGTTCGGCACCACCGAGCGCCCCCAAGAGCCGCCCACGCGAAGTCCTACGCCAATGCCCCCGATCGCCGCCGAGCCTGGAAGAGTCGCGGTTGCCCCCGTCTCCCCTCGACGCCCCCCAGTCGACCTACCCCAACGATCCCCACCAAGTCAGGTGGTGATGACGGTGTCCATGTTTGCCCAGCGCCGCCACAACGTGCCGGTCAGCTCGCCCTCCATCGCCATCTTGGACACCGTGGTGCCCATCTTCACGTAGTTGGACACGTGGGCCAGCTTGATCAGAGGCCAGGGGTGCTTCTTCAGGAACTGGCTCTTGGACAGCTGCTTGAGCATCGGCCGAGGGATGAAGTCTTTGGACAGCATCTGGATCAGCGAGATCCAGAACGTGTCCTCGACCGGTCGCGGATAGGCCAGGTTCACCCGGTGCTGGTAGAAGACGCGGGTGTTGGTGCCCTCGACGTCGTACTGGCTGATGATGCCGTTCTTGAGCAGCTTGTTGACCAGCTCGGAGCCCGGGAACACCGTCATCGAGAACAGGTAGAGGTCGAAGGGACGGGGGAAGTTCGAGACCATCTCGAACAGGGCCTGCTTGTCGCCCTCGGTCGAGACCGGGTCATCGAAGATCAGCTGGAAGTGCGGCTTCACGCCGAGCTTGTGGTACAGGTCGGCGATGTCGTTGACGGTCTGGTTCTTGACCCGACGGTCGTACAGATTGCCCGTCACCCGCTCGCTGGACTGGATGCCCATGTAGACGCTGACCAGGCCGGCGTCGCGCAGCATGGTCATGCGCTCTTCGTTGACCAACTTGGGCTCGATGAAGATCTCGAACGGCAGCCCGACCTCGCGGGGGTAGATCTCGCAGAACTCTTGGACCCACGCTTTCTGGAAGTTGAAGACCTCGTCGTCGAAGCGGATGCGCTTCATGTCCCAGTGCTTCCGGGCCTCCTTGATCTCGTCGACCATCGACTGGGGCGAGCGGACGCGGAACCACTTCTGGCCCGGGTAGATGGCCTTCTTATAGGTCGAGTTGTAGCAGTAGCTGCACTTGTAGATGCAGCCCCGGCTGCCCATCATCTGGAAGACCGGGTCGCCCTTCATCGGGTCGCCCTCGACGATCTTCTTGCCATACACGAAGTACTTGTGCTCGTGGGTCGTGAAGTCCCGGTAGGCCACCGTGTCCAGGTCGGCGATCAGCGGGCGGACGGCGTTCTCGATGTAGGAACCGTCTTCTTGTTGCACCCACAGGTTGCCGCAGTCGCTGATGTCCACGCCGTCCCGCAGCCGATCCGCCAGGTCCAGCAGAGCGCCCTCGCCCTCGCCCTTGATCACGAGATCCGCGGTCTCGACGCAGACCTGGGGCACCAGGGTCGGGTGCATGCCACCCCAGAGCACGGTGACCCCCAGCCGCTCGTGCATGACCTCGGTGATGAGCTTGGCCGACTGGTAGTAGGCGCTGGCCCGGATCGAGACGCAGACGATGTCCAGGCGCTCGTCCTGGATCACCTTGATCAGGTTGTCGAGCTCGGTGTCCGTGGCCGGGAACAGGTGGTTCGAGATCCAGTCCTTGAAGTAGATCTCGGCGCAGTGGTGGCCGCCCTCTCGCAGCGTCGCTGCAAGCACGCGCACGGCGTTGTTCTCGACGTCGTACATCGAGACCAGGCCGACACGGGGCCCACGACCGCGGGTATCCACGACCAGCTTCTGAAGACGGTGGTTCATCCTGAGCTCCACGTGGGCGCAGTGGCCCGGGACCTACGATAGCACCGGCACGGCTGCCCTGGAGCACCGTCGCCAGCTCAATCCAGTGCTTCCACCGCCGCACCGACGGCCTTGTTCGCCAGGCCGCCCAGGGTCCCGGGCTCGCAGTGCTCCCGCTCCTCGTCGGCGGGGCCCAGGCTGGCCAGGGCGGCTTGCACGCCCTCGGCCGCCATGCGGTCCAGCAGGGCCGGCAGGAGCTTCTTGGCCATGCGGTTCCAGCCCATCTGCAGCATGCCGCTGACCAGGACGGCGCTCAGACCCTCGAAGCCGGTGTGCTCGAACGTGACCCGGGTGCCGCCATCGGTGGGCTCCAGCTGCCAGCACACCTGGGTGTCCAGCGGTCCCCCGACCCAGCTGTAGCGCAACAAGCTGGGCGCGTCGCAGGCCAACACCTCGCAGTTCACGATGCCGTCCCAGCCCGGCTGGGGCTTGTCCCGGAACTGGAAGCGGTGGCCGACCTCGGCCTTGAAGTCGTTGGGCATCAGCCACGAGGCCAGCGCCCGGGCGTCGCTGACGGCGGCCCAGACGGACTCGACAGGGTGAGGGTAGGTCACGGTCTTGCGAATGCTGCGCTTCATGGTCTGTTCTCCTGTGAGGTGGCGTCGAGGTAGGCCCCGAGGGCGTCGAGCTTGTCATCCCAGAACGCCTCATAGTGGGCGATCCAGCGTGCGACCTCGCGCAGGCGGGCTGCCTCGAGCGCATAGATGCGCTGGCGGCCCTGCTTGCGTGACCGCACCAGACCAGCGTCCCGCAACGCCCGGAGGTGCTGGGACAGTGCCGGCTGAGACATGGGCCGTGGCGTCACGAACGCCGAGGCAGGTCGCTCGCCGTCCCGGAGCTGATCGAGGATCGCCCGGCGGGTCGGGTCGCTGATGGCGTGGAAGACATCTGGGGTCATGGGGAACTATATATAAGCTAATTCTTATATGTCAAGTCCAACGTGCCCCGACGGTGGATCCACGTCTGGCAGGACGCGCAGCACGAGCACTGATCGGGCCGGATCCCTGGCCCTCGGGCGGTGTTACCCTCTCCACTCCACCAGGAGGACAGCCGTGGCCGCATCGACGGTCTTTGATGGACCCGTCGTGATCGTCGGCGGCGGCGTGGCCGGGCTGGTCTCGGCGCTGCTCCTCCTCGAGGCGGGCTGCGACGTCACGGTCATCGAGAAGTTCCCCTATGTGGGGGGCCTGGCCCGCAGCTATGCGTACGAC
>Ga0209992_10003797_pt1 | contig 12378 bp, 9 predicted proteins | sample 2SBtaG_2_FD_182564 | JGI IMG/M metagenome (GOLD analysis project Ga0209992, IMG submission 182564) | Deep subsurface microbial communities from Kolumbo volcano to uncover new lineages of life (NeLLi) - 2SBTROV12_ACTIVE470 metaG (SPAdes)... | ecosystem: Environmental > Aquatic > Marine > Volcanic... | reverse complement strand
AATATTCGTATTCAAAATTCAAGTGAAATAGCATATTTACTTCGATTTAACTATCAATCACATCAATTAAAAGAAAAATATATTTTGGGGTGGAATTTAAATTGGATAAAAAATGATATTATTAATGGCTTACAAAATAAATTTCAGTATGATTGGGAGATTAATAATAAAAAATCAATTTTTATAGAATATGAATTATATCAATATGGGTATGGCATTAATCCTTTTGACTTTACTCAACATTCCTTTTCTATTTCATTTGATCAATCTATATCAAAACATTTATATTTTTATTCTGCATTCGATTTTATTATTGATGGGCAATTAAATCAGACTTTTATATTTTCAGGATTATCCTATAGAATTTAAAAACTGTATTTTACTTTTAAATAAACCATATCATTATCGTCGTAATGGCCAAATAGTCCTGCGTCTTCGCTTTCATCATTTTGGATAAATATGTTTGCTCCTGCTAAAATTTCAAATCCATCAGCTACATCATACGTTAAACTTGGGCGAATCAGAGCATCTTCATTATTGAGTCCAACATATCCAAATAATTGAAGAGTAAGCGTTTCTTGCAAAAAGGTGCGATTGGCTAAAAAGGTCATGGTATTATCCAATTCTTCCTGAACAATCATGTCGTCATAATCCAAAATAGCACGCTGAATAAATTGTGTGCTGAACCACGCTGTGCCAATAGAAAAATCCGTCCCAATCAAATAATGGACATAATCTTTTTCCAACAAACTTGTTGGCAAATTCATTTGGTTCGGATTCAAGGCAGAAAACTGTTTACCCATATAATAGGCTCCTTCTCCCCGGAAAATAAATCCACCCAATTCCGAACTGAAGCTTCCGCCAGCCAATGTAAGTTGATGATGTTTGGGTGTCAGCATTAATCCAAGTGGTTGTGGATTTCCCAGTTCAATAATGGGTGAAACATGTAAAGTTGGGTCATCGTCCCACATGGTTCCAGCCATAATTTCGTAATCCAATAAAGATGACATGCCGGAAAATTTGATAAATCCTTCACTATTCTCTAATCGAGCCGGAATTTCTTTTTGAGATTCATCAATGGTAATGGGTAATGGGAATTCCGGAATACGAGACCAAATGGATGTTTCATCCGGCATTATTGTGGGTGTAAATGTGGAAATCCAAACCATCTCCACTGTATTATCACCCAAATAATAATTTGCCTTTAAAGATGTAATACCTGTGCGAATTTCATCAAAATCTCGTAGCAAAAATTCTCCCAAATCTTTAGGTGACACAATATCCGTTATAAACATTCCATCCGCTTTACCCCAAATAATTTGCTGCTTTCCAATCCGCAGATCCATATTGTCAAAATACACATCCATATAAGCTTCTCGAAGTCCTAATTGAGCATCTTGATTTGGATATTGATATATAAATGGATTCGCAAAAAAGGACACATTGTCGTCAGTTCGCTTCAATTTTAAATCCAATGTATTTTGGTTAATGGAATAATCATAATTATCATTGGTTAATACACCCATGTAAGAACGAACATATCCGTTTATGTCTAAATTTTGGGCAAATAAATTTGCCCCAATTAGCATGATTAAACTGAATTTTAATGTTTGATTTTTCATTATATCCCCCGCTTCATCATGCGTTCTGTAAATTTATTGTTCGGAATACCTGTATCAATTTGAACATCCGAAAATTCCATAATTGTAAATTGATTTCGCTGAACATTGTTCATTTTCATTTTTGTCAAAATGATAACATCGCCAAAAGATTTTTGTCCTTCTACAGTTAGGATTTTCAGCAATTCATCATCTTCATCATAAAACTCTTTCTTGAGTCCAATCCAAGAATCTTTTATGACCCAAGTCACGGTCCGTGAATACATATATTCTTCATCTTTCGGAACACTTTCAATCACGATAATTTCTTTTCCGTCAATCACTTCTTCTCGTAGAATTGTGTGATTATCATCGGAAGGATGTCGGTCGCCCAAATCATCATAAGTAAAATCGGAACCCATAAAATAATCGCCTTTACTATCGCTGGATATTCGTTTCACTTTTTTAAGTGCCGGCAAATAAATCCATTGGTCATCACTTTTGCCTTTTTCGTCATAAGACCAAGTCATAAAGGAAGTATTTTTCACATCAGCCGGAGATAGAAAAAACATAATTTTCTTTTCGCCACCTTTTACCGTTTTAACATACTGTTTGATTTTTCTTACCCGTTGATTTCCCCGAGAATTTTCAATGGTCATAATCAAATTGCCTGTCATATCATTTCCTGTTGGACGATTATACACATTTTGAATCACTTCAAGCCCCGTCAGATCCTGGGCATAAGTCAATCCTGAAAAAAGAATAATAGTTGTAAGTATTGATTTGAGTTTCATTTGTAGCTCCTTTTGTTATTTATTATTGCTTCGTTTGCAAAAAAGTTTTTTCTGCTCAATAATGAGCACCATTACCGTAATTGTTCCTATAAAACTAGTAAACATATTAAGCGAGACCAAAAAGCCTAATTCTCTGTTTGGGGGAAAGACCGAAAAGAGCATTACCATAAATCCAGCAATTACCACCATTGCATTAAAAACAATGGCACGACCACTATGATGCATGGTGCGTTGGATGGCCAATTCCATATCCTTGGTTTTTCGCGTATTCTCTCGATATCGATCAATAAAATGCACTGCATAATCAATGCCGATTCCAATAGAAATACTTGACATCAATGCGGTTGTTGTACTCAATGGAATGCCTAAAAGCCCCATCACGCCAAAGCTGATTGCCGCTGTAATAATAATGGGAACCGTCCCCGTTAATCCAGCCACGATATTCTTAAACATGAAGCTTAATAAAACAGCAACAATAACCAATGACATGAGCAAGCTGGCTATCTGACCTTTCAATATTAAATCGGTAAACACCAGCGCTTTGTAACCGGAACCGGCAAAATTCATATCAATATTATGTTCCTTAAATTGATCTCGATAAAATTCAATTCTATCCATTGCCATATTGATACTTTTTGAATCATCACTTTTAATCTGAAAGGTCACATTCAATTTTTGATAATCAAAATCTGTAACTTGCCATAGATTTTCCGGGTCGCCGGACATTTCATATAGAAGCAAATATTGGGCAATTAAATCGGATGTTTCCGGAATAATATTGTATGATTCATCATCAGCGTGCATCACTTTATTCATGCGTAATAAATAATCAGTTAAGCCAAAAGAAGAACCTACAATTTCGATCGATTCCACATCCGTTTGCATTTTATCCACGATTTCTAACATGGCTGGATTTTTAAATATGTCTTTTTCAGATGACTCTAAAACAAGATTTAATGTGGATGTTCCGCCAAAATTCTCGTTGATAAATTGATCCGTAAGCACAATATCGCTATTCTTTTCAAACTTGTCTAAAAAGCTTGAATTGATCCAAACTTTGCTTGTCCCAAAAATTGAAATGGCAATAATCACAGCCGTAAGCCCGAGAGTGGCCCATTTGTATTTAATCAGCCATGAAGCAAACTTATGGGCAAAAATAGTGGCTTGTTTATCATCGGCACTATGAACCTTGATTTTTTTAATTTTGGGTAAACCTACAATCATCATTCCTGCAGGAATTAACACCAAAGAAAGCAACATGGCTGCTAAAACGCCGAAAGCAGTAAATACCCCAAAATATTTGATGGGATACACTTGAGATGTAAGTAGAGAAATGAATCCCACCGCAGTCGTAACCGAAGTCATGACTACCGGTTTCCACATTTCCTGAACCATATTTCGGATGGTATCTATTTTTGATGCTGTGGGATTTTCCACTCTAAATAAATCTACATGACTAAATAAATGAATTCCATCTGCCACGCCAATTGCAATGAGCATCACAGGAATAGTTGTAAAAACGGCATAAATAGGAATGCCTACAACAGCTAATAATCCAAATGTCCAAATGGTGCTAAATAACACAACAAGCATGGTTAAAATGGTATTTTTTACGCTTCGAAGTAAAAAGAGTAGAATGAGAATAATGACGGTTAAAACGATGGGAACCATTCGTTTCATATCGGCAGGTCCTAATACAGCCATGGTGCCTTCTACGATGGGACGGCCGGCCACATACACATTTTCCGGTCCTTCGTATGATTCAGCCAGTGCTAATATTTCTTGATAAAATTCTTGAGTAAAAACATCATCATTAATGCGAGCAATAATCACCGAAACCGTTTCTTTTTGCGATACAAGCCTTCCATACACCATTTCATTGGAACGCACTTTTTCCTGAAGTATATCCAATTTTTCTTGCGTTTTTGGGACTCTTTTAAAGAATGCTTTCACATCCATTCCATCTTCAGTTCCTACAATATTATCAGCCGTATATAATGATGTTACATCTTGCTTCTCAATCTCATCCATTTTTTGCAATTGCTTGGTGAGTTTCTTGATTTTACCTAAAGTTTCCGTATTATAAATACCATCCACATTTTCTATGGCAATGATGATGCCGTCTTTAATATCAAACCATTCTGACGCTTGATCGCTATAAATAAACGCAGGATGGTCCTGGGGCATATATTTATCTAAATCTGTTTCCATTCGCGTATTGTCTTTCATAGCAGACACGAAGAAAAGTGTGATTCCGACAAATATAATCAAAACCAGAATGGGTTGTTTTAATATTTTTTCTATTATTGTATTCATTTTCTTTTCCTTTATTAATAGTTAATATTCACTAACATTATGAGTTAAAAAATTTTAGGTTTTTAGTACAGTCTCGATTGCATTTAGCATTTCATCCACATCTTTTTTCAGATCAAAATCAAAATTCATAATATGCCATTTGCTTACCAAGAAGCGAAAGCTTCCTATAACCATGAGCGATATTTGTTCTGCATTGATATCCACTCGAATCTCTCCGCCAGCTTGACCTTTTTCAATCATAGAAATCAATTTATTCTGATTCAATTTCATCATCATTCGGATGGGTTTTGCCAGAATACTGTTATTATTAAATATTTCTTCTGAAAAAACAATAGCGGTTAAAGATGGATTTTTAACAAATCGATTGGTATGTCCCAAAAACATAGACTTTATTTTTCCAATCGTTTCATTCGCTTCAATTACAGAATCATTTTCATCATCATCATGTGCAGACTGCATGGTTGAGATGATTCCCAAAATGATATCATTTTTATTTTCAAAATGCCGATAAATAGCAGGTTCAGAAATTCCGATTGATTTGGAAATATTTTTAATGGTCAATCCTTGGATACCCTTATCCGCAATCAATTGGATTGATTGCTGAATAATTTGTTTTTGCCTAACTGTAAAATCGTTCATTTGATTAAATTGTTTATTTGTTTGTTAATACTCACTAACCAAAGTTACGACGAAATATAATATCAATTCCAATAATTATTTTCGTGAAGAAAAATAATATATAACGGCACCTATTAAAATAATTGCTGAAGAAATAAACGGAAACATCATGTGAATGCTATGGTAGGTCATTCCGCCATAGGGTGGACCAAATATTCGTCCTAAACTTCCTAAACCTTGAGTTACCCCTAAAATTGCACCTTGTTCATTTTCTTTAGCATGTTGAGAAATAATGGCCGTTGCTGTGGGTGCTAAAAGACTATTTCCACCTGCTACAAACAAACTTGTTAAAAATAGCCAATTCATATGATCGACCATGGGTGTAATTGTTAATCCAGTTGCCATACAAAGAAATCCCATTACCATAACCTTTTCTTCACCAAAATATTTCACCATTGGTTTTATGGCTATCATTTGTATAACAAACCCAACAATTCCAATATACATGAAAATAAATCCAATTTGTTGGGGGTTCATTTTTAGATAATCTCGATCAAATTCTACAAAGGTTACATGTAATATGCTAAATGCAAATGAATATAAAAGGAAAATAATTAATAATGGTTTGAATTTTGGTATTTTGAAATAGTTTATTATGTTTTTAAATGAATGTTTAGAAATTGATATTGGATTAAATGATAATTTTTCAGTGATTCTCTTTTCTAATGATAATGATTCCGGTAAAAAGAAATATGCAAAAAATCCATTTGTAATTGATAATCCTGCTGCCAATAAGGATGGAGTTGCAACTGAAAATTGCTCAGCAAGAATACCTCCAATTGGAAAGCCAACGATAAACCCTAAGCTAAATGCAGCTTGAATAATCCCCATTTTGCTCGCTCGTTCTTTTCGAGTGGAAATATCTGCAATATAGGCTTGGGCAACAGAAATATTTGCATTTGAAATCCCCGCAAGCATTCTTGACGCAAATAAAAGCCATAATTGGGTTGCAAAACCAAAAATTAAAAAAGCAAAAAAAGCACCTACCATTCCAAATAATAAAATGGGTCGCCTGCCATACTTATCGCTAATTTTTCCCAATATTGGAGCAAATATAAATTGCATTAATGCATAGCTTGCAAGAAGAAATCCTGCATGTCTTTCATCTCCTCCTAATTGATCAACAAATTCATTAATAAATGGTATGATGAGTGTAACACCCATGAGGTCTAAAAATATGGTTACCCATATAATTGCAATTTGATATTTTTCTTTGCTTCGCACCATTTTATCTTAAAATTAAAGGGGTAAAAATAAAACATTGGTGCTTAATAATTATATGAATGTTTTTAGATATTTATTTTTTTATACTCCAGCGGAGTATTCTATTTGTATTACTTAAAATAAAAAATTAGCTCCACCAGAGCGGACTAATAGGACACTCCTATGGTGTTCATATTTTTAAGTTTAATATGTGTTATAAATTGGTCACCTCTTTGAGGTTAAGTCGAATTTTAGTATATTTCAATTTTTCCGGAATGACAATATGTTGGGAATATGGCAGTTAATATTGAATACTTCACCATGAGTTTTTATTAATTAGCCAATATGGTAGAGTTGTAAATCGTTATAAATCTACAAAAAAATTATTTCACTTCGTACCTTTACTTCCTCCCAAGCAGGAAAGGAAGTTTTTGTAATATCTTAGATTTTATATATGGATGATGTTTTATTTATTTTTATTATCATTTTACTTGGGTAATACTATCGGTATGCCTCAATATTTAATTAGTGACGGTGGGTGTTCTATTATATTATTTTTTTACAGATTCTTCTATGGTGAAATATTTTCAGTAAATCTCCGAAATACATAGTAAGTTCATAATTTCTTGACCTAAGGATTTAACTCATAACTCAAAATTGTCTCCTTCCAGTATTTTGGTATTAGAAGCAGAAATGTTTTAAATTATAGCATTAATTTACAATTTTATCTTAAGGTTTTACAGCAGTCAAATTTACTGACAGATATATTTTGTTACAGACAAAAGATTTATAATAAAAAGTATATAAAAAGAAAAACAAGATGAGGAACTTGGTAATAATTATTTTAACATTAATGTGTTTTATGAATGCCCAAATAAGCAATATCACAGCATCCCAGCGGACGGATAGCAGTAAACAGGTAGATATTTGCTATGATTTACAAGGCGATATAAATTTTAGTACATTTACAGTAGGTGTAGAAGTATCTTATGATGGTGGTGGTAGCTATACCGTAATAAGTATGGTAACGGGAGATATAGGTATAAATATCGAAGAAGGTGCAAATAAGTGCCTTGTCTGGAACTTTGGAGAAGAAGCAGGAGAACTTTATACTTCAACCGCAAAATTTAGACTCACTGTTGATTCAAGCCCAATGGGTCTTACCGACTATGACGGTAATACTTACAAAGCTATAATCATTGGTGACCAAGAATGTATGTCAAAGAATCTATATGCAGGAGTCAATGGTTGTTATAATACTGGCGTTATTAAAATTTCTGAAAAATTTGGATTTTTTGAAAATGATAATACACCATGTTTATCAAAAAAACAAAGACAAAAAATCATAAGTAAACTCAAAATTAATATAGAATTATTAAAAGAACAAGGAAAATTGGATTTCATTGGAAATAGAAACCAACGGTCACTATTATCTTGGCCGTTACGTGCATCTGATAATTATGATGGATATAGCTATTATGGTATTTCGGGGTTTGTTGATCATAATACTAATTATCCAGAGCAACTTTTAGATTATAATTGCGGTAATAGAACTTATGATACAAATGACGGGTATAACCATCAGGGTGTGGATGTTTTTACTTGGCCGTTTAAATGGCATATGATGGTAAATGATGACGTTGAAATTATTGCAGCATCCGATGGAATAATTATTGATAAAGAAGAAGGTAATTTTGACCAAAACTGTGATGGATGGGAAACAGACTCTACTAATTGGAATGCAGTTTATATAATGCATTCTGATAGTTCTATTATTTTTTATGGGCATATGAAACAGTTCTCTTTAACAGAGAAATCAATTGGAGACACTGTTTTTGCTGGAGAGTATTTAGGTGTAGTTGGAAGTTCGGGTATTTCAACCGGTCCTCATTTACATCTTGAGATATGGAAAAATGATAGTTTTGAACATTTGATAGATCCATACTGGGGAGAATGTAATGGTTTAAATGATTCAACTTGGTGGGTAGATCAAAGACCTTACTATGATTCAGGTATTAACAGAATAATGACTCATTCACAACCGCCTGAATTTTTTTGGCTTGATTGTGCTGAGCCAGCAATAATTAATGAACATGATACGTTTAATACAAATACAAATATTTACTTTTCTGCATATTTCAGAGACCAATTACCTGGTCAGTTTATCATATGGAGACTGATAGATCCAATTGGTAACTTAAATACTGAATGGCAATCCGAATCTCAAGAATATTATAGTGCTTCTTGGTGGCTCTATGATTTCTGGTTTGGTGATAATACCATGAATGGACTATGGAAATTGGAGATTGAATATGAGGGAATTATTTACGACCATGAGTTTAGTATTTATTCAATTATTGGTGATGTCAACCAAGATGGTTTGGTAAATGTAATAGATATATCAATGATAATTGGTTATATATTAGAAATGATAGAATTAAATGAACAGCAGTTCCAATTAGCAGATTTCAGTGAAAACGGTACAATATCTATTGTAGATATTGTAATGATTATAGATTATATATTAAATCAATAATATAACTCTTGAAATGCATTCTATTAATTTGAATGCTGATGGTTTACAAAGCGGAGTATACTTTGTAAAACTTGATGCAGGTAATCCTTCGGCAAACTTAGGCCAAGGATTTACTCAAACACAGAAATTGATGTTAGTGAAATAAAACTAATAAAAATTCATCTTCATTAAATTGAGCGATGTATATTTTTAAGCTAAGATAATTCATTCTCAAAAATAGAACATCATATTTTTAATTATTTAATTAATTTTTATTTTTCTTAAAGTTTCTCATTTGTCTAAGTGTTAATAGAATTATAAATTTTATGCCCTAAATTTTCCATAAATGAACGATTTACAACTGATTATATTATGTGGTGGAAATTCTTCTGAAAGAGAAGTTTCATTATCAACGGGAAAAGCAATTTATGATTGTTTAAAGGCATCATTAAATGTTGAACTACTTCAATATGAAAATAATATTGAAGATTATATTCTGCAATTAAAACAAGCAGATTTAGTTTTTATTGCACTTCATGGTGGTGAGGGTGAAAATGGTGAAATTCAATCATTGTTTGAAAAAAATGGAATTCAATATACAGGTTCAGATTCAAAGTCTTCAGCGATGGCGATGGATAAAAACGCAACTAAAATAATTGGAGAAAAATTAAATATTTCTACTCCAAATTGGTTGATGTTTAATAAAAATGACAATATTGAGAAGTTAAAGATTGATATTATTCAACTTGGGTTTCCAATTGTTATTAAACCTTCAAATGAAGGTTCAACGGTTGGATTATCAATTGTAAAAAGTGAAAATGAATGTGAGCAGGCATTAAATTTAGCACTTCAATACTCAGATGAAATTATGGTAGAAGCATTTATACCCGGAAGAGAATTAACTGTGGGTGTTTTAGGAGATGCATGTTTACCCATTGTTGAAATTATTCCAGAGCATGATTTGTATGATTATGATTGTAAGTATAAAACAGGAATGAGTGAATATATATGTCCTGCTGAAATTGATAATGTACTTGCAGAGAAAATGCAAAAAGATGCATTGAAACTTCATAAAGGATTGAGTTGTAGGCATTATTCTCGAGTTGATTATCGATTAAATGAAAGAAGTGAATATTATATGTTGGAAATAAATACGCTTCCCGGGATGACGAGTACAAGTTTAATTCCAAAGGCGGGAAAAGCAAATAATATTTCATTTGAAGAATTATTAAAAAAAATTATAGGGTTGGCAATTTAGATGATAACTTTTTACAATACGTTAAACCGAAAAAAAGAAGAATTTATTCCTCTTAAAAAGGGCAAGGTTGGCTTATATACATGTGGACCAACTGTTTATAATTATGCTCATGTTGGAAATTTTAGAGCATATATGTTTGAAGATTTATTGCGTCGATTTTTAGAGCTTTCAGGGTTTGATGTTCATCATGTAATGAATATTACCGATATTGATGATAAAACAATTCGTAGAGCAAATGAAGAAAAGGTTTCACTTAATGAAGTAACCGATAAATACACTGCTATTTTCCATGATGATATTCGTACATTGAAAATTTTACCTGCACATAATTACCCACGTGCAACAGATTATGTGAAAAAAATGATTAACTTAATTCAGGTTTTAGAAAGAAAAGGTGTAGCCTATAAAACAGGAGATGGATCTGTTTTTTTTAAAATATCAGAATATCCAGAATATGGAAAATTGGCAAATTTAGATCCTGATAGTCAAAAAGTGGGTAAACGAGTTGAAAATGATGAATATGGAAAAGAAGAAGCACGAGATTTTGCTTTATGGAAGGCGAAAAAAGAAGAAGATGGTAATATATTTTGGGATTCACCATGGGGAGAGGGTCGTCCTGGTTGGCATTTAGAATGTTCCGTAATGTCAATGGATTTATTGGGAGAGCATTTTGATATTCATTGTGGTGGTGTAGATAATATTTTTCCTCATCATGAAAATGAAATAGCTCAAAGTTGTGCTGCAACAAATAGTGCTTTTGTAAATGTATGGTTGCATAACAAGCACTTATTAGTCAATGGTGATAAAATGAGTAAATCATTAGGGAATTTTTATAATATTCCCGAGTTAATCGAAAAAGGGTATTCAGCAGAATCAATTCGTTATACGCTTCTTTCAACACATTATCGACAAGAATTAAATTTTACATTTGAAAAATTAAAAGCATCGCAAAAAGCAATTAATAGATTGCGTGAATTAAAAAGAAGATTGCTTTGCGTAGACTTGGAAGCAGATGGAAGTGTAGATGAAAAATGTAATAAAATGATTTCTGATTTTAGAAAAACATTAGGTGAAGATTTAAATATTTCAGGTGCTTTGGGTGTTTTATTTATTTGGGTAAATGAAGTCTTTTTATTATTAGATAATAATAAAATTTCAAAGAATTCTGCTGAATGTGCAATAAATACACTGTGCACAATAGATTCAATATTAAATGTAGTTGAATGCCCTGAAGAAACATTAGATTGTAATATCGATGAATTAATTCAACAGCGGGTTGATGCACGCGCAAATAAAGATTGGGCAAGGGCAGATGAAATAAGAGTTGAATTAGATGCTTTAGGGGTCGTTTTGGAGGATACTTCAAATGGTACAATTTGGAAGCGAAAATAGAATTGAAAAATTAAATTAATTTTTTTAGAAATATTTTAAAAACAAGTTTGGTTTATATTTTCTTTTTATCCTAATTTGCGAAGCTCTGCTACACCACGGATTTAGATAGTTGATAAGCCATTGTAGCTCAGTTGGCCAGAGCGGCTGATTTGTAATCAGCGGGTCGGGGGTTCGAATCCCTCCAATGGCTCTGATTATTATGGTATAGCGAGAAATGTAAGTTAGGGTCGGTGGCCGAGTGGTCAATGGCAGCAGACTGTAAATCTGCCGGCGTAAGCCTACGATGGTTCAAATCCATCCCGGCCCACAAGATATGCGGGAGTAGCTCAGTTGGTAGAGCATCAGCCTTCCAAGCTGAGGGTCGAGGGTTCGAGTCTCTTCTCCCGCTCTCTGCCTGCATAGCTCAGTTGGTAGAGCACTTCCATGGTAAGGAAGGGGTCATCAGTTCAAGTCTGATTGTAGGCTCGAAAGTAAGTTTAGTTTAGTAATAGTTAATTTTATAGGATTTAAGAAATGGCAAAAGAAAAATTTGAGCGTAATAAACCCCATGTGAATATCGGAACGATAGGTCATGTGGATCATGGTAAGACAACATTAACTGCAGCAATTACAAGATGTCTTGCA
>Ga0209992_10003796_pt1 | contig 12378 bp, 5 predicted proteins | sample 2SBtaG_2_FD_182564 | JGI IMG/M metagenome (GOLD analysis project Ga0209992, IMG submission 182564) | Deep subsurface microbial communities from Kolumbo volcano to uncover new lineages of life (NeLLi) - 2SBTROV12_ACTIVE470 metaG (SPAdes)... | ecosystem: Environmental > Aquatic > Marine > Volcanic... | reverse complement strand
TGACTTTGATTTTGTGATTTTGTGATTTTGTGATTTTTGCTTTGTAAAACTATGTAAAAAATAGAGCTTTAGAGGGCATTGTTTCTGTTTACTAAACAGCCAATCAAACTTAAAATGTTGTCCTAAAAATGACAATATTGGAGTATACATTGGACAAGAGTAAGGGAAGATTGTCTCAATTTTGGCAAACATCTAAGTACGCAAGTATTGGTGCTTCGGCATTATTGATGGCAGCGTGTGGTGGTTCGAGTTCAGATGAAGCACCACAACCAAAAAAAGAAGAAAATTTAGCACCTCAACTGACCATTCTTGGTGAAAATCAAGTAGCTGAGAAAACCGCACTAACGTTAACAGCACAAGCAACTGATAGTGATGGCTCTATTGCTAGTTATAAATGGAGTCACGATTCTGAATTGTCACTTGTTTTATCAGGTCAGTCGTCGGCCAATTTATCTGTGTCAAGCCCAGAACTGGCAGAAGATACAGTAGTTGTTTTTACTCTAAAAGTCACAGACAACGATGGTGCGACCACCTCGCAGCAAATTTCAGTTACTTTTACTGATAACATTGAGAACCCTCAAGTCTCTATTTCTTCAGAGAAATTTGCACAAGAGCGTGTTGAGCATAGATTAACCGCAGTTGCAAAAGCATATAAAGGTGATATCAGTGAATTTGCCTGGACTCATGATTCAGGAATACCTCTTACTTTAGCTGGAGAAGATTCAGCTAATCTTAAAGTAACAAGCCCTGATTTAAGTTCAGACCTCCTCGTTAACTTTACTCTAGAAGTGGCAGATGAATGGGGTAATAAGGCTCAAAGTACTTTCCCTGTTACTTTCAAAAGAAATACTAGTCAACTGATACTAGCCGGCAAAGTGACCGATCAACCTATTCCTAAAGCATTGGTGAGTGTTCAACTAGATAGTGGCCTTTTTACAGCAGAAGCTGATGGAAATGGCGACTATAGCATTGAGCTAACACTCGATGAATCTGATGCAGATAAACTGATCAAATTGGAAGCAAAAGGCCAAGGCGAATTTGAGCATGTTGAGTTTATCTCACAGTTAGGCAGTGCCTCTGAGTTACAAATTGCGGCTGGTGAAGACAGCACTTTAAGAGCAGAAGAGAACTTTGCTGTAAATATCACTAATGTAACAACGGCAGAGTATGCATTGTTAAATGACATTGAAAATGCCTTTAAGAATGCTGAGAGTTTAAAGAAAAGCAAGCTTGAGGTTAATGCGCAAGCAAAACTTGAATTAGCTACACTTATAAAAGTTGTCGTAGATAATCAGAATATTAATTTACCTGAAGGGGTAAATAACACATTAGACTTTGCAAAAAACAAGCAAAAAGTTGATGCATTTTTAACTCAGTTAATGTCAGAACAGCCAGAACTGATTGAGAAAACAGAACAAGCCCTGAAAAATGATGAAAATTTAATACAACCAGTTTCGTTTAGTCTTAAAGGTGAATATTGGTTAGCTGAAACCGCTTTTGCTAATGGTCTTTATTTAGGCTTAACCTTCAATGAAGATGGCACCGGTTATGCTACTGGTAAGAAGGACTACTCTTTTACATGGCAGCAAAATGAGCAAAGTGTCGATATTACGTTTGTCGATGAACTTATTTTAGAGTCGAGCAGTTTGTTTGATAAGGATGCCCCTCAGGTTATTACTCACCTAAAGTTAGACATATACGATCAAAATGCGCGCTTTAAATCTTCCACAGTCACAATTACTCATCAACGATACGCATCAAGCCTACCAGATCTTGAAGAGGGAGATGAAAGCTTAGAAGATATTGAAGAAAAGTTAAAAGCGTCGCAAGTCCGTATTCAAGCACAGCTTTTTAACCCTAAAGCGATGCAAGCATTAAGTGAAATAGAGTTTTCTGGTACTTGGTCTTTTATGCATCAATCTGAGTTTAGTGATGACTATATACAGTTTGAATTCAGAAATGATGGCACTGTGTTGGATGTTGATGAGCAAAAAGAGTACGCATATAAAGTTGATAACAACATCTTACGCATCAGTCATGACGACGAGACTTTTGAGTATCAGCTGGTAAATGATTTCAAGATATGGTCAAACTTAGTTGGGTATAAAATTTCAGAGGATGGAAAGTCAGAATTCGCTGAGGTATCTGCTGTAAAGCATCAAGATGTTTCATTTGAAGCTGTTGACTATAAGCGCACATGGAAAGCTGAACATTATAGAACGCAAAGCAAATTTGCCATTAACGCGGATGGTGTTTATCAGTATCTTTGGCAAGAAGGTTTCCAGAGTCAATTGCAAGATGGTGTGATTTCAAGATACCGATATAAATATGGCGATAGACGTTTAATTGATTACTGCGATCTATCTAACCCAGAATGTGAAGTTGACAGAACGTATTCCCATAAATTACTTGCAGTTGATGGCAATGACATTGTTGTTGAGTTTTCCAATGTAAGTAATGATGGGAGTTATGACCCTTATAGACATATAACTACATACACGCTGAGTGATGAGCCTTTAAGAGTTGATGGTCTTGATGAGACGATACTCGTTGCTAGTGTGGATTTGTTTCATGTTCAAGAGGGTAAAGTACTCAATTTGAGAACAACAAATTGGTGTAATTCTCGTTTAAGATACCTAGAGGACTGCACCAGAAAGCTTAGTTTCGTCGATGAAAACGGATGGACAGATTACCTATATGAATTTAAAGAGGGTAAGCTACAACTGACCAACGAAGACACTGATGAGGTTTCCTTCTTAGAAATTCAATTTACAGAATCAGGAGCAGTTAGTGTATGTCGTTATAAAGATGGTGAAGCTTGTAACTCAGATAATACGGTAACATATAGTTTTACTGAACCTAAGCGAAACGTCATTGCCAATGCAACAGAAAACGGCCAGATATTACTTGCAAGTGAGCAAGTAAATTATCAATCTTCTATTCATTTTTCGGTGATTGCTGATGAAGGGTTTGTTATTGAGTCAGTAACCGCATGTGGAGAAGAGCAGTATATCCCAGAACAAGATCTAACAAACTATAACTTCTATCAGTGGTTATGGAATGACAGTAGTGTCTCTGATTGTGAGATAACCGCGACATTTGCACCTTTTAAGCCTTATTTAGGCAAAACACTTCTTTTTGATGATAGTTTTTATCTACCAAATGTATTGGAACTGAATGTCGAAAGAGATGGAACAGCTACAGGAATTTCTGGTGCAAACTTAACCCATGCTTGGGAAGAGATCACTGAATCACACTTGAGCTTTACACCGCCTTATTCATTTTATGAACAATTAAGCCAGTACTTCGATCGTGGTTTTACAAGTCAACAACAAGAAATAACAAGTTTTGATATTCAGTTTGAAGAAGCGGAAGCAAAAGTTTCTTGGCAACTTAACTCAGAAAGTAACGATGTTAGCTTGGATTCAGTAGGTCCAGTTTCATTTAAAAATAGTAAATTCTTAGAACCTATAGCCGTTGATGAACTGAAATGGGTCGGCACTTGGTACATTATTGGTGAGAAAAATCAAAAGAGTATTTCACTTGCAGAAGATGGCACTGGTAGCCTCAGAGATCTAAATAGAGCTTATTTAGAACCCCAAACTCTGACTTGGTCTACAAATGAACAAAATCAGCTGAGTCTCAAGTCTGATGAATGGGGCAGTCTTGATAATTTGGAGCTAGTAAAAGGTCAACATGGAGATCTAATACTTATTTTAAATGAATCAAACTCGTTCAATAGCGATTTAAGTTTAAATCGTGGCATAAATTTATTTATTAAGCATGATGTTGATGTGGAACAAGATGACTTAATGGGTCGTTGGCGCTTCAAAACAGGACCAGAGCAAGAGGCTTATAGTGTCCTTGATATTAGAGATGATTTGTCATTTGAGTACGGTGGTACCCAAGGTTGGGTGACATTTGAAAATAGTGAATTAGTTTTAAATGTTTTTAAAAATGATCTAGGGCATCAAGATAACTCGTGTACTGCACAAAGACCTGAATGTGTTGAGTCTGTACACGATACTTTCAAGCTAATGAAGTTTGATGAGGGGTTAGTGTATTTTACTAACCAGTATGCTGGGTTTAAGAGCGCAGAAATCACACAAGACTTTTCAATTACACAGTTCGAAAAGTTCTTATTTAACTACAGTGAATTTTTCTTACTTCAGGATCATGGTTACGAACGTATTAGTTTAGATGATAACTCAATTCGGTGGTTTGATTATTATGGTGTTGAGTTAGTTGATGGCAAACTTATTACCAAGCCAAGAGAGTACCATGAGGGTGAAAATCCAATGGTATTTGAAATTCTATCGAATGATATGCAGGGGCTTGAAGTCTGTGTTTATTTCAAAGGTGAAAGTTGTGAGAATGGCGAGGTTCAAAAGTGGTTTTTTGAATTACCTAAAGTAACGATCGACTTAAATTTCAATGAAGGTGGGCAAGTTCAATCTGATACGCTTCTGGAAAACTTATCATACGGTGATTATGTTTCGATTAGTCTTATCCCTGACGAGGGGATGAGAGTCGGTGCATTTGAAGGCTGCGATGCGAATATAGATAATACAGATATTACATATAAAAATATCACGCTTTCTTCAAACAATATCACAGAATCTTGTCAGTTAACTGTCACTTTCATTGAGGAAGACGGACTTTCTACCAGTGATCGCCTTGGCATTGAAGATCCAGCGTTAAAATCGTGTGTTGATGATATGAACGATCATTATCCTGAGTTTAGTGATTCTTTATCATGTTACGGCAATGATATTAGCTCACTGCGAGGGGTTGAGAATATGTCTCGATTGACATCTCTTGAACTAAGCGCTTCTACTTTGAGTGAGCAGGCTGTTGCAGACTTATCTTCGTTTACTCAAATTGAGTTACTAAACTTATCGAATATCATTACTGGTTACTTTGACCTGTCGAAAATGAGCAGTTTAAACTCTCTACATATGTATGGAGCTCAGATTGATAGTATTGATTTACCTCAGCATGAAGGGCTTAAGCATCTTTATTTGGAAAATACGTCTCTTTCAAGTATAGATTTGATCGGCCTTCAAGGGTTAGAGACACTTTCTATAAGTGGGTCAAATATCATATCGTTAGATGTGACAGATAATGTGAATTTGACAGAATTGAATATAACTTATAGTTCAGTTGAAAGCATTGAAGGGTTTTCTAGTGATCATCAACTTACATTACTAGATGCTTACGGTTCAAACTTAGTATTGCTTGATATTTCACCTCTTGAGTATATCAGAACAATTAATATCAGTGAGACAAAAGTCAAAGTTTTAGATATTAGTTCAAATACTTCTTTAAACTCATTGTGGGCAGATAATAGTCAGTTGAGTCAGTTAATTGTTTCGGATAATGAATATGATGAACTATATACGCTTTCTTTAGAAAATACAGCGATGGCTGAAATAGATTTAAGTCAGTTTACGGTCCTTACCCATCTAAATATTGAAAATGCGAGCGTCTCAAAATTAGACTTAACTCAAAATATAGCTCTAAATAATTTAAGGGCAGCCGCAAACGATTTGGTTGAATTAACAGTGGGCGAGTTACCACAATTAACCGAACTTGATTTAAGTGATAACCCTTTAGAAAGATTAAGCATCACAGGGCAGCTAAGTAGTTTATGGCGTTTAGATCTAAGTAAAACAAGCTTAACATCTATTGACCTAACATATATGGATGAAAGTTTAGGTAGTATTCTTTTCGAAGGAAATACGCTTTTAAGTGTGGTTGGCTTAGAAAACCTAACATACCCAGCTAATTTTAGTCTAATTGATACTCAAGTCAGTGATGCGATTGTGCAAGAGATAGAATCATATGGGCATTATGTGGCCAAATAGTTCTAGTTAAATATTCACTTTATTAAAAAAGCCTATTAGTTTAATAGGCTTTTTTCTTCGAAAAAACAGCCCCGACCTTTGCTTAATAAATTTGATCCTCTAACAGAAAATGTCAGTACCTAAATGTAATATATCTGAAACGATGCTGTAGTAATGTAGTTGCCTTCAATATAGTAGCAAAGTTAACAATAAACTTGCTTAGGTGGCGGCAAAGTCAGGTTAGAGTAAAGTGCCGAAGTTCAGATATAAATTCAAAGCATTCAGTATTGCGCTGGTAGGGATGCTGATCGTCATCGCTATACTTTACCCACGAGAAATTTCCAGTAATAAGCTGACAGCTGTTGCGCAAGTGAGGTCTGATTTTAATTGGTTGAACAGAGAGCTTAATCAACAAATAGAGCAGCTAAAAGATTTTTTTGTTACGCACGATAACTTAGACGTGCAATGTACCGAACAAACGCTACTTGAGCTCAGGAAAGCCCATTTCAAGATCCCCAACATAGCTGAAATGGGCATTATGAATCCAAAGGGTGAACTGGTCTGTACTAGTTGGAAAAAATTAGAGCAGCCAATCAGAACAGCAGGACCTAAACCACCAAAGACCTCAGAGCTCAGGTTTTTTGGCCCAATACATACCAGTTTTATGGGAGAATCTGCGCTCGTTATCGCTAAAACGCGCAGCGATGGCTATGAAATCAATGCCCTATTACCCCAGTCAATTTTGCATCACCAACTAGAAGATCTGGACCGATCATACAATTATATCGTGATCGCTGATTCACACTCGGGCGTGCCTATCTCTAAAATTGGGCAATATAGTTTACCAATTACAGAGCAATTGTTTCCCATATCAATGCCATTAATGCTAAAAGGCAGCACTTTTGATGATGGTAAATCACATCTTCTTGTTGCTGAACCATTGGCAGATTTGCCGAGCTTGTCTTTGATTATGGCGATTGACGAAAAGAAACTGTATGAACATGTTTATGTTCCATCTTTATCTAGTCTTCTGATTTATAGCATCACCTTTGTTCTATTATTTTTACTAGCAAGAAGTTATCAAAAATACTATCAGAGTCGCAAAAGTCACCTAAAAGATGCGATTTCTCAAGGTCAAATAACTAATTTTTATCAATTAATTTGGGACACGAGGAGCAAGCGTTTTGCTAGCGCTGAAACCCTAGTGCGCTTAAACGACCCAGTTGAGGGAATGCTTACCCCTAACTTTTTTCTCGCAGATATTGAGGCCAGTGATTTGCTTAAAGAGATGACTTACGAAATTATTCACTCTTTAATTCAAGATGCTGAAACTCTTACGAAACAACTAAACATAGAAAAGGTAAATATCAATATTACAGGTGAGCATTTAAAGGATGCACACTTCAAGAGGTTGATATTAGAGCTGAATCAATTAATTCCTGTGTTGGTTTTAGAACTAACCGAAAATGAATTAGTTGAACTAGATAATCAGCATGTCATTCAAGCGATTAATGACTTTAAAGCACAAGGCATAATGTTGGCGATTGACGACTTTGGCACAGGCTACGCGGGCTTGCAGTATTTAAAGTCGCTACCGCTAGATATCATAAAAATTGACCAAAGCTATGTGGCGGCCATTGGCACTGAATCACAACTTGCGACTATGTTAGATGCCCTGATAGAGCTTGCTAAAACTTTTAAAATTGATGTGGTGGCAGAAGGCGTTGAAACCCAAGCACAAGCCGATTACTTAGTCGATAAAGGCGTGTATTTACACCAAGGGTGGAAGTATCACAAAGCCTGCTTATTGAGTGATATTTAAAAAGTATGTACCTAATATGGCGAGTTAGTAACCTTTTCATGTAGACTGCATGGGACATCTAATAATAAATGGACAATATTTTGAAACACATAGGGATTGCAGCAGTGACCGCTGAAGGCGCAGCGATAACATATAAATATATATGTTCTGCATCAGAGCAAGTGTTTGGCAAACATACCCATCCAGAAATATCGATTCATGGCTTTTCATTTTCTGAGCATGTGAATTTTGGGGCTGAGCGTCTGAAAAAGTGGCAAGATTTATTGGTACGTTCAATCAATAAATTAGAGGCTACAGGTGCACAACTGGTTATTTGCCCTTCAAACACACCTCACGAAGTTTATGAGCAAGTATGTGAAAAAATTAATATCCCATGGCTGAATATTGCAGATGAAGTGGCTAAAGTTGCTGAGCAAAAACAATACAAGAAAATATTGTTATTAGGCACTCAATTCACATTCAACAGTGCAGTTTATCCAAATGCTTTTGAACATTTAGCGGCTGAGATTGTTATACCAACTAACGAAGAACAAGTGCTGGTGCATTCAATGATTGTTGATGAACTTGTTTCTGGCGTGGTGAGTGAATGCGCCAAACAGGCAATGCAAGGCTTACTCAGTAAATATGCTCAGCAAGGCATAGATTCGGTCATTCTAGGATGTACAGAATTACCCCTTATTATTGATGAAGCGCTTACACAGTTGGCTATACTTGATTCAACAAAAATCTTAGGCGATGCCGCCATAAAAGCGGCAATTAAATAATAATAGTATAAATTGTAATAAGTATGCTGATAGCCACATTTTGGGCGGCTATCAGCAAAAGCTTTAACGTCTTTTAGCCTCAACAACTTCGACTACATACGATTTATACCATTTAACTCGCCCTAACTGCTGAGCAACGGCATGTTGGCTGTCTTGGTGCCAGTGTTTTATGTCATCTTTGTTAAGCCAATCATACCAATCCTCAATAATACTCAATCATTTTAAGGGACTAAAACTAACGCTAGCTTCGTTGAAAACTTCTTATTTACGACTGCATGGATCCAGAAAGTAGAGCAATGCATGAGCAATTGCCGAGAACAACTAAATAGCAAAATTTTCGCCTCGTTATTGACCAGTTTTCCTAGCCTTAAAATAGTTCGCTTAGTTAAGAGAATTGGTATAAAAAATTGCGACTTCTTGATCGCACTCTTGCACTGCTAAAAAGTCTTGGCAGTTGTATTTTTCAAAAGCAAGTTCCCGCATTACTTTGACCATTTTCGAATAGTCTGAGTCTTGTTGATTGGCGATGGCTTTAAAAATGACGGCGTACATTATAACTCCTATATACTAAATAAACGGCTTATAAATGTTTAGCTCTGAAATCCTGGTAGGCTGTAAGCGCTTTTGGCACCGACATAACCGGGTTCTCGCCATGGCCTGCACCTTGACTAAAGCTGTACTGCCAAGTAAGGTTTTCAGGCGCACCTTGCTCTAAGACTTCAATTAAGCCATTAAAAGATCCTGTGATGATACTGGGTTCTTCAGCCCCTAGGCTTAAATAAAAGAGTTTAGGCTTCCCAGCCAGTTGCTGAATGTCTTGTCGAAATTGCTCAACTACCACTGAATCGTCATACCAAGCAGCAGGGCTAAAAGCAAAGTAACCGTTAAATAAGTCAGGTTTGGTGACCATGGTATAAATAACAAAACTACCACCAGCAGAGTAACCACTTAAAATGCGCTCGCCACTGAGAGAATAATGTTTATGCATATAGGGCAGTACTTCGGTCTCTATAAATGACAAGAACAAGTCAGCTTTGCCAAATATCTCAGGGTCGTTATCGCTAGCAGGACGGGGCTCGATATTTACATCTCGACGCGCATAGGGCGGCACTAAATCTCGGTTGCGGGTATTGGTCCAAAACTGATTCGGAATAGACACCAAAATTGCTTCGGGATAAGTTTTTTGCTCTGCAAACTCGTCTAGTACAGCGTCCCAACGGGCTAGGTTAAAGTTGCCGTCAGAGCGAATAATGAGGGGATATTGTTTATCGGCAGAATAATTTTCGGGCAAGCGGATAAATATTTTTCGAGATTCATTGAGCACCTGAGACTCTATCACGCGGTCTTCAAAGTCAGATATATAGTATTTGTTATATTGATAGGCTTTAAAACCTGAAAACCCCATTGCAGCGAATAAAGCGGTGCCTAATAGCCAAGGTTTTTTATTTGATTTTATTTTTGTAAACATACTTTAAACATCCAAATCCTTGTTTCTGAATAGGTAACTTAATTTAAAACAACGAATATGAAAAGTAATCTGCGCATTCTTGTTAATCAAAATTGTAAGCAAAGATGTGAAAATGTTTCTTCACATTCCTTTCACAGCCAATCATAAATACTAAGCCCAGACATAAAAATAAACGGAGTTCACTATGGGCATCGCAATCAATTTAACGAACCTGACACACCATATTCCTGTTAATAAGGACTTAAACTTAGCATTACTTGAAAACGCATCATTGCAAATTAAAGCAACTGAACAAGTTGCCATCGTGGGCGCGTCAGGCAGTGGTAAAACGACTTTGTTGAGCATTTTGGCAGGTCTTGAGCCGCTGCAAAGTGGTGAATTGGCTTTTATCAAACAGCAGGTAGCACTTAATTCGGGCGAGATAAATCAGCATAGTGGCTTTGTGTTTCAACAATTCCATCTAATTCCTGAATTAGATGCATTGAATAATGTCGCACTGCCATTGAAATTAAAAGGCGATAAACAGGCATTTGAAAAAGCACGCAATTGGTTGTCTAAAGTCGGTCTTGCTGAGCGTGCAGATTTTTTTGTTAGTAAGCTCAGTGGGGGGGAACAGCAGCGTGTTGCCATCGCGCGAGCTTTTGCCTCTGAACCTGCGCTTATTTTTGCCGATGAACCAACGGGTAATCTTGATGAACAAACTGCAGAGCATATCAGTCAATTGATGTTGCAATGCTGTCGCGAGACAAACGCGACTTTAGTGTTAATTACTCATAACCAAGCCTTAGCAGAACAGCTCGATACTGTTTATAAATTAGAACATGGGAGGTTGCAGTTATGCTCGTAAATGCACTTTCAAATCTTATAGATAAACGCCCGCCAGCGTCTACCAATGGCTATTCCATCAAGTCATTATGGGCACTGTCTTGGCAATTTCATTGGCAGCAAACTCGCTCACGCGTCAATCTAGTTCAGTTACTCACACTGTTCATCTTATTCTTCTATTTGAGCTTCACCACACTGCTTGGTAATGGTGTACAAGGGTATTTAAAACAAAACTTGAAGCAATTGTTAGGTGCTGACTCGGTTATACAAACCTTTCAACCTTTAAACCAAGCTCAGCGTTCGGCGTTGACTCAACATAGTCATGAGCTTAGCGAAACCCAAACCTTTAATGTCATGCTGACGCATCAAGTCGCAGATAAACATTTGGCCCAATTAGTGAGGTTAAAAACCATTGACGATAATTATCCTGTACTTGGTTCACTTGGGGTAACTGAGGCACAAGGACTCTCTACATCAGAGTATACAAAAGGGCCAAGCCATGGTGATATTTGGTTAGAGCCACGTTTAGCCGCAGCCTTATTACTTAAGATCAATGATGAAATTAACGTTGCGGGGCAAACTTTTAAATTTACTCATTATTTGATTTCAGAGCCAGACAGATTAAGTGAAGGTCATAACAGTGATATGCGTGCCATGGTGCATTTAGCCTCGCTTAAAAAGTTAATAGAAGCAGATACACTTGAAGCAAAATACTATCGATACTTAATGGCACATGATGAAACACAATTACAAAGCCTAGTCTCGACCAGCGATGGCATTGATGGCGCGACGCTCATCAGTCAAACCTTGGGGAACCACCCTTTAGCTAAAAGCTGGCAACGTGTCGAAAAGTTTATGGGGTTAGTCTCTGTGTTATTAGTGATTTTGGCGAGTATTATTTTGGCACTGAGCAATCAAAACGTCATTAAGCCATTACAAACCTTTAGCGCTATTTGTATAGCCAATGGTTTAGCAAAACAGGCCAGTAAATGGTTGGTTATTTTTGGGGGTTTATTTACGACCGTTATTACTTTAGTGCCAAGTGTTTTATTGGCAATGGCGACCACTTATTTAGCGGTGCAATGGTTAGAAAACTACCAAATTGTGATTGCGCTTGATTTGCAGTGGATAGCTTTGTTGGAGGTAATTGTCATTGCACTCAGCCTATATGTTGCACTTACTCTACCTGCTTGGTATTCGGTATTAATTACACCAGTTAAGCGCTTATTGATGAGCTATCAAGCTCCAGAGCGTAAGCAATGGCTTACTATTATGATGCCAGTCATAGCTATTATTGCACTCATAGTATGGTACTCAGACAATTGGACCTTAACCATTATGGTTGTCGGCACACTGGCGGTTTGCTTATTAGGTTTAGTTTTGTTGACTTGGTGTGTACTTGGCTTGGGTAAATGGGGGCTATCAAAGCGTGCTCAGCTATTTGGCTTTGCCTTATACCTTATGCAGCAACGTATTTATGTAAAAGGGGCGCAGATCATCGCCTTAGGTTTGAGTCTGACCTTGCTGCTATTATCACTGCGGATCACGCAAGATGTCACCAATGTATTAGAGCAACTTACCTTTAAAGGCCAAGGCAATGTGGTAATAAGCCAAGTGACGAACACAGAGCAACAGGTATTAGCGCAGTTTTTA
>Ga0209992_10003795_pt1 | contig 12379 bp, 16 predicted proteins | sample 2SBtaG_2_FD_182564 | JGI IMG/M metagenome (GOLD analysis project Ga0209992, IMG submission 182564) | Deep subsurface microbial communities from Kolumbo volcano to uncover new lineages of life (NeLLi) - 2SBTROV12_ACTIVE470 metaG (SPAdes)... | ecosystem: Environmental > Aquatic > Marine >... | reverse complement strand
CGTCTCTATTAGCTTGATGCACATAAGGATGTAGTTCTTTATATATCCAAGTATCATTTAGCCATACTAAATCAGAGTTTCGTTTTCTTTTTAAATCTAATACTTCTTCTTTTTTTAATTTTCTATCACCATAGCCACCTGTTCTAGCCATAACCTCTTTTTGTTGATTAGCGTAAGCTATTACTTCATCACAAAATTTTGGTGTAAGCACCGATGGAAAATAATAATAATAATTAGTTATATTCATTAATATATAGGCAGAAAACTTGTATTAATATCTACCTCTCCATATTTTTTATATAATTTTTTAATTGTTTTTTCATCAATAACATCAAAAGCTATAGTAATTCTTTTATCTTTATAAGGTTCTTTACTTATAACTTTATGTTGATTTAAAGAAGGTCCTATATAAACATTTCCAATTTTATTTTTTATACTATAGTTTTTAAAAACAGTTTCAGTGTTTTTAGGATCAATAGAAATATATCCATGAAATAAAGCATCAGGATGATTGTGCCATTTTAATAAATCATTTTCTTTATGATAATTTAACCAGCATTGAAACCATAGAGGTTTTTTTGAATTAGAGTATTTTCTAATAATTTTAAAAACATCTTTAAACATTTTATAATAATATAAAGATCCAACAACTAAACTTATACAATTATAATATTTATAAAAATCCGTAGATGATCCACCATTATAACTAAACTTAAAACGTTCATATGCTAAGTGAGCATATTTTTTAAAATGTCTTATATTATCTTTTATGTATGAAAGATTAACTACCATATACTCTTTATTAGATATACTCATAAGTTGTAGTTAAAATAAAGTTTAAAGAATCTTTTTGATTGTTAGTTAAGTAATACATATTAGTTGATGGAAACATAATAAACATATTATTTTTAAGTGGTATATCCCAACTTCTTCCTTTACGTCTGTTGTCGTCATAATGTATTCTAACACTACAGTCTTTAACATTTACGCCATAAAGAAAAGTATAATCTGGTGAGTTCCGTAAATCTACTGGATCAATATTTAATAAAGGAATAGATATTTCTTTTGGTTTATAAATATTTCCCCACGTTTCTTTATTTATTAAAGTAAAGCCGTGTTCTAAATTTATATGGTCTCTCATATAAGTATTTAACATATCCCAAGTTCGTGAAAATGGAAATTCTGAATCTGTTACTTGTGATTTTAAAATATCGTGCTGTAATTTATCTCGGTCAATGTCCCAATCTTTAGGCATATCGACATTGCCGTAATATAAATCTATTTTAGATAATACTTTCTTTTGCATACCACATACCTTTTTAATTTATGCTTTATTGTCTGTCAAGTCCCAAGTTGTATTTGCTTCATTCCAGACGTAAGACCAAGAATGAGTACCCGCTTCGTTTTGTGAAGTTTGTTCTGCAGTTAATGCAGGAGCATCACCAATTGGTGATTGCCATCTAGCTTCTGAATTGTTTTTTACCCAAGATGCATATGATTTTTTAGGCCAAAAGATTTGATCATCTTCGTCCCAAGTATGACCTATACCCGCATAGTTTCCTCTAAATGCTTTTGAGTTATCACCAGATGAATGTGTATTACCTGATGTGTTGTAAGAAGTTTGAATCCACATTTGTGCAGGCCAATTATTGTGTTGTTCTAAATATTGTTGACCTACTGATTCGTCTTCAACACCATCAGCATTTAACATATCTTTATTATCAAGTGTTAATACTGTAATAACTTTTCCGTTTGATCCTAATTTTGCAAAATGTGCCATAATGTTTCTCCTTATATCTTAAAATTAATTGTTAAACAATACATAAATATTATTGATATTTATATCTTATTATTACTATACCTGATCCACCTGTTCCAGCGGCAGTTCCACCAGTGTTTCTTCTTCCACCAGCACCACCACCCATATTAGTTAAACCATTTTGAGTGGGTGAGTTAGCTCCATTTCCACCACCACCAACACCACCTGATGAAGGACCTGGGGGACCTGAACTTCCACCACCACCTGCAAAATATCTAGTATTACTTACTGGTCCTGCTTCTCCATAACTTGGAGCGGTTGGACCTATAACTGAATCAGCTAAAAAAGAACCTGCACCACCATCTCCACCTAGTCCTGGCCCAGGGCTAGCATTTCCACCTACTGCTCCAGCTCCACCGCCGCCACCACCAGAATACGCAGGCGCCTGTCCACCATCACCGGCATTATTACCTTGAGGGGGACTAACAGGAGGTGTGTTTCCTAATCCTTTTGTTCCACATGGAATGGCACCTTGAAAAGCACCACCTGATCCACCAGGAGTTGCACAAGTAGGCCCTCCTGGACCAGGAGTGTGTCCTGCACCACCTCCACCACCTGTTGATGTAATTGTACTAAAAATAGAGTTATTGCCTCTTCCTCCTGAAACTCCAGGTGAAGAGGTTCCTGTTCCAGCGGTTCCTCCTGCTCCAACTGTTATTGGATAAGCTGTAGCTGTAACTGTAATTCCTGTTGTTGTCACTAGTGGTGACATTACAGGAGTTGCGATACCACTTCTTGTAGCGCAATTTGAAATTCTAAATCCTCCAGCTCCTGCTCCACCACCAATTCTTGAACCTGGATAAGTGTCGAGACCACCACCTCCTCCTGCAGCAACAACAAAATAATCAGCGGTATCTTCACCTGCTGAATTTCCTGCACAAGATACACAAAAAGTTCCTGGTCCTGTAAAAATATGTGTTTTATAATTTCCACACGTAATAACAGCATTACCACCTGTAGCGGTTATGTATCTTTCACCGAAAACATCTGTAGTATTTCCTGAATTAGTTGCAATCCAACCTTTAGTAGCGTCTACAAAAACAAAAGTAATTGCTCCACCTTCTATATTACAAACAAAATTTGAGGCAGCGCCTTCAATGTTTTGTCCATTTCTAGCAATTGTAAGATGTTTTGTATCCCAAGTATTTGCATAATCTGCCACAGCCACAACTGCACCTGCACTTGGGTTAAGTGGTAAAGTTACATTAAATGCTGCTCCAGATGTGTCTGTAAAATATCCAATACCAGAAACTGCTGGGCCTGGATCTGCTGTAATTTTTGTTGTATTCCAAGATACTTCACCTGTAGAACCAAAACCTGTTGCAGTTCCACTATTTGAAATTGTTACACCTGCCGGAATACTAAATGTATCTCCACTATCTCCTAATGTGGTTGTACCACAATTTGTTCTTGGACTAATTTTATTTACTTTTACTTCACTCATAATTATTGAAATTTATATCTTATCATAACAATTCCTGAACCACCTGTGCCACCGGTACTTGAAGGAGATGCGGGTGCTCCTGTTCCACCGCCACCGCCGCCACCGCCGGTATTAGCTGTTCCTGATGTTATTCCAGTATTATTAGGTCTTCCACCACCATTTCCTCCACCACCAATACCACCAGCACCACCTGTACCTGGTCTTGCATTTCCAGCATCTGTTCCACCGCCACCGCCAGAAGCAAAATATCTTGATGAACCAACTGGTCCCGGCTCTCCATATGAAGGAGCTGGAGGACCAATAAATGTATCCGAAACATAACTTCCAATAGCGCCTGTTGCACCTGTATCTGCAGTACAAGTAGTAGTACCTACAGCGCCAGCGCCACCGCCACCGCCTCCATTTGTACTTACGGATTTACCATCATAACCTCCACCACCATTATTTCCTTGAGGTGGAGATACCGGAGGAGTATTTCCTGCTCCTACGGGATACGCATTTCCAGGTTGATCACCTGGACTAGTTGAACTTCCTTTACTTGCACCGCCTGAACCACCTCCTGATAAAGGAGAAGGAGCCCAGCAACTAACTATACCTGAACCACCTCCACCACCGGCAGATGTTATTGTTGAAAAACTTGAAGTATTGCCTTTTTGTCCATTTACAGCATCCGTGTTTGGAGCACCAGGAGTATTAGTACCTGTTCCTGCTGTTCCACCTGCACCGACTACAATTGGATAAGATGTTGCTGAGACAGGTAAATTAGCAGGGGCTACTAACGGAGATGTTGTTGGAGCAGGTACACAACCGACAGCATTAGATAATCTAAAACCACCAGCACCTCCACCGCCAGCACCGAAGTTTCCACCTCCACCGCCAGATGCAATAACTACATAATCTACTCTATTGTTTGGGGCTGCTGAAGCTGCAGAACAAACTGTAAAAGTTCCTGGGCCTGTAAATATATGTGTTTTAAAATTACCTGAAGTTACAATAGTACCACCAGTTGCAACCATAAAACTTTCTCCTACAAAACCTGTTCCTTCTTCTACTGCTAACCAACCTTTTGTTGCGTCTGCATAAACTAAAGTTAAACTTTCATTGTCTACATTTCTTGCACTATCAGAAGCAGCACCATTCATATTTGAACCGCCTCTTCCAATAGTTAAATTGTCTGAACTAAAAGTTCCTGAATAATCTTTGACTGCTACAATATCACCAACAGAAGGAGAACTAGGTAAATTTACTGTAAACGCTCCGCCTGCAGTATTACAAAAATATCCGTTTCCTGAAGTTGCTGTAAACGTACCAGTTTTAATTGAAGTGTCCCAATTAACAGAACCTGATCTTCCAAATCCTGATTGAGAAGCACCACTTGCTAAAGATACTGTATCTCCACTTTGACCAAGTGTAATTGTTGTTCCGCACTTATTAATTATATTAGTGCCGGGTTGATTTTGTACGTTGTCTACTTTTATTGTTGATGCCATAATTTTATTTTACCATATCTTATTGAAATTTGTACCTTATAATTACTATACCAGAGCCACCTGCGCCACCACCGTTTGGTGGTCCTGCAGAACCGCCACCACCGCCACCAGTATTAACTGTTCCTGCACCTCCTCCAGTATATGGTGGTCCACTTCCACCTGTTCCACCACCTCCACCACCACCTGCTTGGTCACTACCAAGAGGATAGCCTCCACCTGTTCCACCACCTGCAAAATATCTTACACTACTAACTGGTCCTGATTGTCCATAACTTGGCGCTGTAGGTCCAATAAGATTATCATTTATAAAAGATCCAACACCACCACTTGCTATATTACCTGGAGCTGGTTCTGGCCCGGACCCATCTCTGCCTCTAGTACCTGCTGCTCCTGCTCCACCACCGCCACCACCAAAACTTGGATTAGTAGGGGAACCTCCACCAGGTTGACCTTGAGGAGGACTTGTAGGAGGTGTATTTCCTGCTCCACCACAATGGTATCCTGGTCTACAACCACCTGCTCCACCACCTGATCCGCCAGCAACACCTGTAGCTGGAGTGGTAGTACAAGATTTTCCACCGCCACCACCAGCAGCAGTTATAGTTGATGATCCTGTAAAAACTGAATTTGAACCAGTAGTCCCCGTGGTAGGAGGGGTTCCAGAAGCACCTGCACCACCTGCGCCTACGGTTACTGGATAACCTGTTGCTGTAACTGGTAAACCTGTAGGATTTGCTAAAGGAGACATAGTTGGAGCTGGTAAACAACCAACTGAATTAGATAATCTAAAACCACCTGCTCCTGCACCTGATCCTCTATAAGGTCCACCACCTCCACCACCACCTGCTACTACAAAATAGTCTATTGTGTTTGTACCACAAGCATTACCTGCACTAACTACACAAAATGTTCCTGGACTTGTAAAAATATGTGTTTTGAAATTTCCTTCAGTGATTGTAGTATTACCACCAGTTGCAGCAACATATAATGCGTTACTACCTGTATCTGCAAAAGTTGATTGATGAATTGATCTCCAGCCAACTGTTGCATCTATGTAAACTAAAGTCACACCTTCACCTTCAGTTGACAAAATAACAAATCCTCCTGCTACCCCACCATTAATTTTTTCTGAACCATTTGGATCAACTGTTAAATTAGCTGTATCAAATGTATTATTATAATCTTGTATTGAAACAATTGCACCAACACTTCCTGCTGGTAAATTAACTGTAAAAGCGCCACCTCCTGTATTACAAAAATAACCCTCACCATTTACTGCTGTAAATGTAGAAGTTTTGGGAGTTGTCTGCCAGTCTACTGTTCCTGTTCTTCCAAAACCAGATTGACTAGCTCCTGTTCCTAGAGTTACTGTATCACCTGATTCACCTAGTGTTAAAGTAGTTCCGCATTGTGGTGCAACTGTATTTACTTCTATTTTACTCATTAAACTATTACCAACGTCCCTGTTACTGTTATTGTTGCCGGAATAGTTATTGGGCCTGCAAGAACTGCATTCTCAACAGTTTGAGTCCCATCAATCGTTGCCGCTTGATTAGGTATAAATTCATTAGGGCTATACTGCCCTCCAATATATTGGATTCCATTTACTACTGCCGTCATAATTCCTCCTACGAGCTAATTGTGTCAATGTATGAAACGCAAACATCTAGTGAACTTGCTGTATCACTAACTGCTTCTAATACATCACCACTTGCTAAAACAATCTTTGCTCCGCCTTGGATCAATTCGATAGCTGAATTTGGTGGAATCACAACTCCTTTTGCTAAAAAGTAGTCGGCTCCTCCTTTTGCAATTTTAACATCAACTTTAATTGTTGTTGTTAAAACATTACAGCATCTAATTCCTATGACTGCATCATAATTTCCTGCAGTTAAGATACCAGTATCGCCTGTTCCAATTACTCGGTGCAATTCGTTTCTAAAATCTTGTGCCATATTTTTTTCCTATTTATAACGCCACGGCCATTGCTAAAGCAAAGCCAGCTGACGCTGCTCCCACCGGGTTTCCGCTTGCATCTAAATAAACTGTTTTACTAGCGGGCATTGTACAAAAAACGTCTTTAGTGCCTGAAGTAAAATTTACTGCTGCATCTGAATTAGAACTAGAGATAACTTCTGTTCGTGCAAGGTTTGCACTTGTGCCATCTAAAGTTCCTCTTCCAACTTCCCATTGAGTTGTACCAGTATTAAAAATTGCATAGTAAGTTTCATTATTATTACCAATGCCTGCTGCAAAAGTTTCAAAACCAGACACAACTCCTGCTAGTGCCATTGCACCTGTACCAGTTGTTGTACTAGTTTCTTTAACTCTATCATTTATTACTAAAGCCATTTTCTATCTCCTATTAACTCATACTTAAAATAGCATTACTTGGTGTAGCCGGATCAGGGAAAGTAACTTTAAATGTACCATTAGTACAAGTTTTGTTTCCTCCAAAATCTAACACAACAACTAATCTATCAGCTGTACTATCTACTGTTGAACTATTATAAATTACTCCATAAGCTGCAGTAAAAGTAGCAGATGTCCATTCGGAATCTGCAAAGTCCACAGATGCAACTGCACTTCCACTTGCTACTGCTTGTGAAGTTAAAGTATTTCCACCTGTAGAATATCCAGTTCCAGACGTTCCTACTTGATTCGCAGTTCCTGAAGTGTAAACTGTTGAGCCAGTAGAATACGGTGCACCAGATCCAGCTGTATACAAAGCTAATTTAAAAGTATTTCCTCCAGACGCAAAATCATGATTGCCTGAAAATAAAGCACCTCTAAAAGAGAAAGGTATTACATTTGCCATATTTATTTATCTCCTTAATAATCTGATGGACTCGGTGATTTAAGAGGTGTACGAATAACTCCATCTTGGTATTCGTCCCTACGTCTTCGACCTTGTTGTTCAATCGCATACGTTTGTAAAGCATCATTAAATTGCTGCTGATAGTATTGTACCATATCTGCTGGTCCTTTCAAGTACCCATATGTATTTATCAGAGAACCATATAAAAGCAAATCTTGATATTTATTTGATAAATATGTTCCAGTAGAACTTGGTGAAACCGTAGTTAAGCTTTGTGGCTGTTTAACATAAGCCATAGTAATCTCATAAGCAGCATTGGGAGTAGGTGCGACAACCCAATAATTAGCGTCCCAATTAGCATAATATTTAGGAATTCCTGATTGAGTGCTAGGAGTATCATAATAAGAAGCCATATAAGATGGGTCTTTTTTTTCTAAAAAAATTTGAATGTTTGGCGTCACAGTAGTGTCTTTTAGCTGAACATATCTAATAATTCTTAAATCAGCTGGAATATTCATATACCTATTTCCAATAACTAAGTTTGAAGTATCATAAAATCTGTTGTCATCGTTGTCTGCAGATCTATATATTTTGTTTTCTGCATTTACAATTAATCCATCTAAGATAGAATCTGTCAATACTGTGCTACTAACCTCAGTATGATTTCTAATATCAGCTCTTAAATTGTCTATAGTATATGCCATAATTATCTCGGATATTGATTAGTTTGATTTGGTGGTCCACCAAAAACAAATGCTCCGCCTCCTTTAGCTGTTGAAGTTGCCGCATTAACTAAAGTTAAAGTAAAATAATTACTTACAGTTCTAGTTGATGGTTCTCCGGGATATGGAACAGTTTCAACAACTCGTCCTATTATATACGATCCAAAAACTTTGTCACCAGAAGAATGAGCTACTGCTGTTGTAGAAGAAGGTGTACTTCCTCTAGTTGGAGAAGCTGTGCCTCTTGTACATCCTGTTAAATCATTTCCTGCTTTACCTGTGTATTGAATAGTTTCACTATCATATAATCCTGTATCGGCATTAACAGATTGAATCACAAAATATCCTGAAGTCGGAAAGTATGTTGCATCTGTTAAAGTAATTGTAGTCGCTGTTGCATTAACCGCTCCATTTAAAGTAGTGTCTAATTCTAAAGCTGTAATTGGAACACCGCCCACGGCTTCTTTAACTTGTGTAAATCTTACAGCATCACCTGTTTGTCTTTCATTATTTTGTTGATAAACTTTTAAAGTTGTAGTTCCGTCTGTAACAAATGGAACATTGTCTAACGGACTTGCAGTTGGTACCGCTGGACTTCTTGGTCTTGCATTTGGTAGAGCTTGTGCATCTGCACCATGTGGTCTTGGATCGACTTGTGGTTGTTTAGGTTCATACTCTGAAATATGAACTCTTGCACCTGTCCATTCTCTAACCATTTCTAAATATGGAAAAGCCATACCAGATCTATCTGAAATGAATTGTGCGTATTTACCATTAGCAAACTTTCCCATTATGCCCCCGGGTAATAAGTTTTGGGTGAAATATAAGTACTAGAAGGTGAACCATCTTCTTGTAAAGCTCTTGCAAGTTCATCTTCATAAAATAATTTTAATTGTTGTACTCTATCTAATGCCCATTTTTGTGCAAGATAAAAAGCTAGACCTGCAACCATTGCTGGTACAAATCTATATGGTATATCACCAACATTAGTATAAGCTCCTGCATCTTTAACTCTACTAACATAATATAAATTGATATAATTTGAAGCTGCTGTTGAATCTGGTGTTGGATAAATAGTAACTGTAGTTTTGTCTATGAATCTTTGAACCCAGAATTGACTCGGAGTTCCTTTAACAGCTTTATTTGAAAATGCTGCATACGTTGCTCTAGAAATTTTTGTTAATGGTAAATCTGATTGATCTGTAGAAGCAGTTGGTGTTGAATAATTTTGTCTATAACTAGCTTCAGTTATATCTGAAAAACCATAAAGACCATTAGTTGGAGAAGTAGTAGCACTTGTGCCATCACCAGCTGATCTATAAAAGATATACTCAGCTTGTCCTTCCACAAGGTCTAAGTTAGTGTTTCCTACTTCCCAATAATGAATACCTCTATTACCCCATTCTTGAAAAAGAATGTTTAAAGATCGTCTAGCTGCTTTTAATTGATAACCAGTAACGTTTTGTTGACCGCATCTCTCGTAAGCATCTTCGATGACTTCGTCAATTGAAAAGGTAGATTCAAAAGTGGCCGTTGTTGAAATTGCCATTTAATCTCCTATCCGTCGTAGAATACTGTCAATCCTGTTGGACTAGTTCCTGTTATTTGAAAATACGCTCCATCAGCACACATAATTCCGTTATCTGGAATATAAGGATCGATAGTATCGTCTTTTACATCTAAAGCTAATTGAGTCACTCCAGTTGTTGAAGCATTTTTAAAAAATACAATTCCAGCTCCAGCACCTACACCAGTCATTCCTCTAATTCTAGTTCTTCCAGCATAAAAAGTTCCACTTGTTGCACCGCTCTTTAAACCAGCTTGAATATCAGTTGTAATAGATCCACTTGCTGTAATACTTGTGACGCTTTTCCATGTTCCAGCTACAGTTACTGTTGCACCTGCTCCTGGTCCAGTAGTTGCGGCACTTGTTTGTGCATCTCCATTAGCATCTGTTCCAACTACCGTAAAAGTAATACCTGAATTATCAGCACTAGATTTTAAAGTAATCTGTTGAGCATTTGCCCATGGACCACCATTTAAAATAGCTAAACTTGTAGCAGCCGCAGAAACCGAAACAGCATCATCGTCAGTTGCAAAAATGAATTGTTGTGACTTTATACTTGTTACATTTGGCATTTATTATCTCCTATTAAACCTAGGCTCCCGTAGGAGCCCAGATTAATATTATTATCTTTGTTGTATAGTTTGAACGTAGTCAACAAAAAGATCGTTAGCTACAGTTCCTTTACTTTCAGTCATCATCTTCATTTCCATAAGTAAATCGTCAGGAACAGTTGTTGCTGCTTGTGTTCCGACAATATTTCCATTTAGGAAAAGTTTATATTGTGCTGATGTCTGATTTAACTCAGTTCCTGCTGGTTGGAATAAAAATCCCAATCTAACATTGTTATCAGGCATGTTGTATGCAGTTGCTGACTGTGTAGTTACAGTCGAATCAGCAAAAGTATAATTACTTCCCGCAGCTGAATCTAACATAGTGAAAGATGTTCCTGCCCCATTTTTTCTAGATATAAACTGAATTGTAGTTGTATCTTCTAAATGAGAGAATCCAATACCATCATCTGGTACTGCATTTGGGTTAGCATAAGCATTAGCCGCAAAACCAACGTAAGTGTTAAGTTCAGTAACATCAGTAACCGCAATTGAAGTTTCAAACCACCATTGTTTTAATGAATGATATTGAAAAACATCTTCTGATGCAGCTATCGCAATGTCTGATGCAGATGGACTAGCATCACCCATTCTTAACCATCCTTGCGGATATTGAGCTAACATGTAAGAACTTCCACCTGGATCTGTTATAGTCCATGGTGCAGTCGTTACTTGTGAAAACTTAACAAAGTCATCTTGGAATGCCCATTCTTGTGGAGTAGTACCACCAGTAATAAGTGGTTGTCTAATTCCACTAAATAAAGATGTTCCACCTGATTTTCCTCTAACGTTTGTTACGCCTGTTGAAAAGTGTGTTGTCATATAATCAGCGCCTCCTAGCGCCAGTTATTCTTACTAAGAAAAGAATAACCAATTTATGTTTAATTAATCTTAGTGGGGTATTTATACAGTAGTTTTAAGTAGAGTGCAAGAGGGTGTGTAATGTGGATTGAATTTTTCCAACGATGTAGCTTTTTACTAAGTAGCTACAGAAACTTCGGGGGCAGCTTCGTCTATCTTATTTTGCAAATGAGCTTTTTTAGCTTCTGCCATTTTTATATGACTTAGAACTTCTCTAACTTTTCGGTCAATTCTAACCATATTGAGAGTATATCTACCCTCATTAAGATGCTCCTGCTCCCATTCTAGATCCAGTACCTTCTTCTGTTTGTAAAGGTCTGTTAGATGTGTTTGCATCATTTATAACCTCCTCATAGGTTATTCTATTTATCTTGGGATCATTCATTTCTCCAAGATACTCCCACTTTATACTCTTATCTCCCAGCTTGTCAACTATTGAATTTTCAATAGATTTAACATTATCTTCAGCCAGAACTTCAAATTCTGTGCTGTATTGATATGCATGTATTTTTACTAGGAATTTTCTCATATTCTCACCATTTATATATTGAATGTGGCGGTTTTAAGGCCGCCACATAAATTAAGTTAATTACGCACCTTCACAACCAAAGATACCTCTAGGGTCTGATACGCCAAAAACGTATCTTTCTCTAGCTTTGTATCTAACGTTGCCAGTATCGAAATCACCTTCCATTGCAGTTGTTAATGGAGCTCTGTTAAAATACTTCATTCCATTAGGTACATCTGTCATCAGATACCAAGAATCAGAATCTGTTAGGTAATTGTTCACTCTATAACCTTGAGGAACCATACCCATAGATACGATTGCATTGATATCGTTGTCAGCTGTTCCAGTTCTGCCTTGAGACTTCATAAGTCTGTCAGCATTAAACTGGTTCTCTGAAGGAACGACCATTTTAACTGCTCTTGCTGCAACTCTAAGACCTCTTTCATCAGTCATCCCTGCGATATCTATTAGGGCTTGTTCTAATGAAGTTTCGTTAAGATCCGCCTGTGTAGTCAGGGTATTTTGAAAAGTCCCTGCTATCG
>Ga0209992_10003790_pt1 | contig 12389 bp, 15 predicted proteins | sample 2SBtaG_2_FD_182564 | JGI IMG/M metagenome (GOLD analysis project Ga0209992, IMG submission 182564) | Deep subsurface microbial communities from Kolumbo volcano to uncover new lineages of life (NeLLi) - 2SBTROV12_ACTIVE470 metaG (SPAdes)... | ecosystem: Environmental > Aquatic > Marine >... | reverse complement strand
GAATTTATTTACAAAATTATTTTCTGAAAAATTTACAAAATCATTTGAAGGGAAATTTATCAAAAATAGTAAAATTCAGAAATTACAAAATATAGTAAATAATGGTCAAATTGAATTAAAAATTGCTATTCCAAATTCAGAACGTATTGCCGATGCATTTTCTGAGAGAATTGGAATATTCATCGATGAAAATGATGAACAAGTGGCATTTACAGGAACATCAAAAGAATCATTTTCAACACAAACAAGAGATTTTGAATCCGTCGATGTTTTTACTTCATGGAATGACAAATCAAGAGTGGAAAGAAAAAGAAAAGATTTTGAAGATTTGTGGCAAAATAAAACAAAATACGTAGAAGTATGTGATTTTATGTATGCTGAAAAAAATAATCTTTTGAAATATTCAACAAAGTGGGTTACAGAAATTTAAAATTCAAAATTACCTTCTAAACGGTTTTTATTTTCTAGAAAATTCATTTTATTAATTTTATAATAAATTACTTCACCACGTCTTTCAATTACTGCAATAATTGGTTCTTTTCCCATTTGAGTAATCTCATCAATCTTTTTTTGTAATGCACCCATCTTCTCTTGTTGACCTTCGTTAAGACCAAAAATCAAGAATTTTGCACCTTTCTCACCAAAATGACCCCTTTCATAAACTCGAAAATCAGAACCAAATCCAAATCCATCTTTAACAACATATCCTCTAGTCTTTAGATCTCTAAATATCAAAAATTTTGTAAGAATTTCAGGATTTGTTTTTTGGCAAATATTCATAAAAGTATCAAAATCAATTTGTTTTTTATTTTTCTTTAAAAATAATTTTTGAGTGTATAGCAAATACAATGTTTCAAAAGATTTGAGAAATAATTTTCCCTGATCAATTTCACCAAATCCCTTTTGTTCAAGATCATGGATCATTTTGTGTTCAGAGATACAAGCTTGATCTAAAATCAAGTCTCCACGAACTTCAATGCCCTCATCCATATTATTGAGAAAAATGGAAGATTTCCATATAAGCATTGGAAATATGACCAAATAGCTGCTAACCGTTAAAATATGGGCATTCATGGTTGAGATTATCATGCATGGTGCAAACTATAGAGACGGAACAGGTCAAGTATTCACAAGAAAAGAATACATCAAAGGAAAACCTCAAATTAAAATTGCAAAATTTCAAGGTGGTAAAAGAGGTACATACGAATACTGTGTTCAATTATTGATGAATGAACGTCTTCAAATTAGACATATGGCTATTGAATCAACCAGATTAGCAGCAAACAAAACACTAGAAAAAACAACAGGTGAATCAGGCTACTATTCAAGACTTAGAATTTATCCACATAATCTCCTAAGAGAAAATAAACAAATTGCCACTGCTGGTGCAGATAGAGTTTCAGAAGGTATGAGAAGATCATGGGGTAAAGCAACCAGTCTAGGTGCAAGAGTAAGACAAGGACAATGCATTATGGAATTATACGTTAATGGTGAAACATATCTAACTGCAGCAAAGAAAGCACTTCACGGAGCATGTGTAAAACTACCAGGTACTCCAACAATCAAAGTAATTGAATGGAATAAACCATCACCATAAACGTTCTAAATCAGATTTCTTATTTTCAATATATTTTAAAAAATCTTCAAATTCTTTCTTAGTTGGTTCTCGCTTAAGGATTCTTTTACTTTGATAGAAAAAAGTATTGTACAATCTCCCCACTACAATTCCCAGCGCGAACGATTTGGAACCATCTATTGTAGAAAGTAGTTTAATCAATTCCTTAATATCATCTTTATTGGAAATGCTATCTTGAATTTTTTGTTCAATTTTCTTTAAAAGAATCTCATCCATATACTACTAAAGCAATGAAAGCTTAAAAACGCTTAAATCTGCAAATTCAACCCTTTGAATTGTTGCAGTTATAGTACAGTCTGGTTAGTACTCGTGCTTGCCAAGTACGTGACCCGGGTTCAAATCCCGGTAACTGCACCATCTCTGGACTTAAGTACCGTGACAAAGTATGAATTATTTTTAATGTTTAAGATATTGAAAATCATATTGGCGAAAAAAGGTGAAAAACTTTCAGAAGAAACTAGACAAAAAATTTCTCAATCAAAAAAAGGTCAAGTGGCATGGAATAAAGGAAGAACTGGGATTTATTCAGAAGAAACTAAAAAGAAAATGTCTGTTAGCCAATTTAAAAAAGGAATGACTCCGCACAATAAGGGTAAAAAAGCTACTGAAGATGAAAAAAAGAAAATGTCTAAAGCTATGAATCGTCCAGAAGTAAAAAAGAAATTGTCTGAATCTTTTGTTTTGGGATTTTTTAATTCCGCAACTAATCAAATAACAAGTGCGCCTTTACTGTCTATCTTAATGATTTATGAAATTTTCTTAAAACCAATACGTGCAAAATGACTATTAGCTTGTATAAGCAGTGTTAAGAGGTGTCTTTGCATTTAGTTTTCAATTTTGATTTCAAATCAGGAAATTCATTTGCAAGTAATTTTACAGCGTAAATCCCTGCATCTGATGCTTTGTCAATGCCAACTGCACCTACTGGAGAACCTGAGGGCATTTCTGTAATTGACAACAATGAATCAATTCCTTCAAATGCTGAAAATTTCTTATCGTACTTTTTTGGGCTTTTGTCATTATAGATTAGTATTGGAACTCCAATTACTGGAATGATAGTATGAGATGCAATCATTCCTGGTAAATGTGCAGCCCCTCCAGCACCAGCAATAATTACTTTGAATCCCTTCGTTTCAGCATGTTTTGCATACTCTATCAACCGTGTAGGTGTTCTGTGAGCAGATACAATTTGATCTTCATGTTTAATTTTATATTCGTCTAAAATCCAAGATGCATTTTGCATTATTCTACTATCTGAAACAGAGCCCATGATGATTCCAATCAAGGGTTTCTTTGAATATTCCATGATATTAAAAAATAAAAAAGCTATGAAGTTTTAGATACCCGCTTCAATGCTTTTTGATAATTTGTTTTCTTTTTGCGGGCAGATTTTTCAGCAGCCTTTAATGCCTTTTTCATGCTTTTGATCTTCTTATTTGCCTTTTCCAGTTCTCGTTTTCTTTTGTTTGCGACTAGTTGAGAACGTTTTTTTGCTTTGCTAATTGTTTTTTTAACTTTTTTTACTGATTTCTTTGCTTTTGAGGCAGATTTCTTAGCCTTGGATACAAGTTTTTTCCCTTTTTTAGAACTTTTTCTTTTTGCTGCACGTTTTTTTGTCGCCATGATAGAAATATTTCAAAAGAAGTTAAATAGTGAGTTATCATTAATTTTTTTTTATATACTCAATATATTCAACTTAAGTCAAAAAATCTAGTCCCTGATTATTAACACATGGAGTTTATTTTTTGGAAAAAACTATGGTCGTAATATTTTGATAAACATTTTCTTCTGCAATTAAGACAAATTTCATGGTATGATATATGGCATTTAGGACAGTTTGAGAAACTATGTAATTTGTTTTCACAATATCTGCATGGATAAAAAGAACCGTATCTTGTAAAATTCTATATAGATTACACAAAATAACACCTCATCAATCAAATAACTAATCATTCAAAGAATTGTATGGAATTATACATACTGCGACATGGAAAAGCTCAAGAACATACACAAAATTTTGCAGGGGATTCCAAAAGGGAATTAACTGAAGTAGGTAAAAAGGAACTATGTTGTATTGCTAAAGCAATAAAAAATTTGGAAATTGATGTAGATGACATCATTTCAAGCCCTTTGATCCGTGCAAAACAAACAGCAGAAATTATCATCAAACATGTTAAAAGTAAAAAAAAATCCATCAAAATTTGGAATGAATTAAAACCTGAAATTGATACAGAGAAAACTGTTAAAAAATTAACTACGTTAAAACCTGATTCATCTATTATGCTGGTAGGACATGAACCTCATTTGACAGATCTAATTTCCAAAATAATATCTAATGATGGCACAGTTGACATTTCATTAAAAAAGGGAGGTCTTGTACATATTATATGCAACATTGCCAAAGGCAAAATATCTGGATCCCTTAGAAGCATTATGACTCCAAAACAACTTAAGAAATTATGCAGATAGATAATTTTTTTTAATTCAATGAGAATAAATTAATGAACTTGAAGAAAACCAACGGATTGAAAAAATTCCCAAATATTAGAGACGGAACTGGAAAAGCATCAGTAATTGATTTGGGTTCTAATTCAGTTAAAATGGTAAACTACAATGTTGATTCTCAAAATACATACAAACCATATCATCAAGAATCATCTCGCATCAAACTTGCTGAAGGCCTAGTTGATGAAGTCATTCAACAAAGCCATATAGAAAAAACCATCGAGTCTCTTAAATTATTTAGGAGTATTATTGACTTTGAACAAATTGATTATGTTCTAGCTGTAGCTACCAGTGCAGTAAGAGATGCCAAAAATAACGTAGATTTTATTGACCAAATTCGAAAAGAGACAGGATTTAATTTCAAGATTTTATCAGAACATGAAGAAGCTATTTACTCACATGCAGGTGCCATTCGTTCATTGAATTTACCATCTACAGTGTTTTTTGATATTGGGGGTGGAAGTCTAGAGATAGTCTCTTCAAAAAATTTTGAAATTCAAAAAGTAATCTCTTTACCTTTGGGCTCCTTGCGATTAACACAACAATTTTCAAACGATTCAGAATTTTCTGAAAAAACAATTTCAAAAATCAAAGAATTTGTTCAAAAGGAGTTACCTACTAGAGAATTTTTAGGCATTTCTGATTCTGATGACGTGGTTTTGGTAGGAGTGGGCGGCGTTCTTAGGGCAATAGCCAAATACAATCAAGAAAAAATCAACTACCCTCTCAAAAAATTACACAATTTTTCTTTAGGTTTAGAACCTCTGGACAACATTGCCACGGAATTATTGAATCAAAATACTGAAAAAATTTCAAAAATTGAATCGATTGGGGGAAGTAGATCTGATACAATTAAGGCAGGATCTATCGTTATTTCCGAATTAATGAAAAAACTTAGCTTCCCTTCTCTGATTGTCAGTGCCCAAGGTCTCAGAGAAGGGACTTTATCATTATCATTACAATATCCACAAGAATTTTCCAAACATGAAATAGACGTAGTTCATGTAGAAGAACTCATTCATCTATCATGTCAGCCTGATGTACTGTCTGAATATGTAGAAGATTTGGTTAGGCTGTTATTTTCGATGAATCTGGTTTCTGACAAAGAACGAGTGTTATTGGCACAATCCATTTCAAAAATTGATACTCTATCCTCATTTCGAGATGTAGACAATGTTTTGTATACCATACTTGATGACGATAGCATTCTATCTCACAGAGAGCAATTAATTATTGCATTATCAATAATTTATTCAAAAAAGAAAAAGAAAGCAGAATCATTGATTTCTAGGTTTGAGCAAATTTTAGAACAAACAGATAAGAAAACTATCAAAAAAATATCCACTGTAGTTTCACTTTGTGACATTTTCCACAAAACTGGAACCTTGCTTAAGCCCAAATCAGATAGTCCAGATTCACTACATCTTGAAGTACATGTTTCAAAAAACCATTTTCCAGAAGTTTTACTAAAACAGGCTTGTACAAAATTAGAAAATACTCTTGGAATCAAGGTAAAATTGATGGTTTACTATGAACCATCTAAACAATCCCACTTCAAACCTATTGGGATTATGTAGTTCTCATAAAACATATAAAAAATTTATAGATAGTTATGCTATTCGTATAATCATAGTTGTCATTATCTGCAAAAAAAACTCTAAAAAATCACGGAATTCCTGGGAAGCTTATAGTTGTAGAGGGTGTTGATGGTTCTGGAAAGTCTACACAACTACGTTTATTGGAAAAATGGTTACGATATAATGGATTTGAGGTGTTTAGAACCGAGTGGAACTCCTCAAATATGGTAAAATCAATCACATCAAAAGGAAAAAAGAAAGAAAATCTCACACCCACAACTTTTAGCTTACTTCATGCAACTGATTTTGCAGACAGATTTGAACGGAATATATTGCCATTATTACGAGCTGGGTATTTTGTTTTGGCAGACAGATACATCTACACTGCATATGCTAGGGATGTTACAAGGGGATGTAACCCCAACTGGGTAAGAAAAGTATATGATTTTGCAATAAAGCCTGATGTTGCATTTTACTTTAGAGTTCCACTAGATACTGCAATGGATCGAATTCTTTCTGGCAGACCAAAACTGAAATTTTATGAAGCTGGAATGGATCTTAATTTATCAAAAGACATCTACGATAGTTTTAGAATTTTTCAAAGTAAAATTGTTGATCAATACGAAGAGATGAGTAAGCGTGAAGATTTCTACATTATGGATGCTACGAAACAAATCCAAGAGCAGCAGAAAGTCATGAGAGAAAGAGTAAGAAAAATTCTTCCAAAGAAATTGAAAAAGAAAACAGTAATGGAGGTTCCCTAATGGCAGACTTGGTACGAGGAATTAAAAACAGAAAACCAAAATGGTATGGAACGAAGAAGTTTGGAGGATTACCTTATATCAAAGACTTGGAAATTTCTGGAAGCTTAATTGTCATTGAAGGTCCAGATGCATCTGGAAGAAGTACTCAAATCGAAATGTTAACTGCAAAGCTTGAAGCAGATGGTTATGCTGTATTGAACACTGGGCTAAATCGTTCTGATCTTATCAGTCAAGGAATCTTAGAAGCCAAAAGAAATGTTTCACTTGGAAAAAGAACTCTTGCTTTATTTTATGCAGCTGATTTTGCAGACCAACTAGAACAAAAAATTATTCCTGCACTTCAAGCAGGTTACGTAGTTCTTGCTGACCGCTACATCTACACATTGATGGCCAGAAACACGATAAGAGGAATCAAAAGAAAGTGGTCAAACGACCTGTTTAGTTTTGCACTTGTTCCAGACATGACATTTTACATAGATGTAGATCCTTACACATTGGTTCACAGAGTGTTTGAAAAGAGACAGAGTCTTGATTATTATGAATCAGGTGCAGATTTGGGCATATCTGACGATATGTTTGAATCTTTTATCATATACCAGCAAAAACTTGCCAAAGAGTTTGTTGTTCTAAAAAAGAAATTCAACCTTACCTTGGTAAATGGAAACTATTCTGCTGAAGAAACTTACAAAAGGTTAGAAAAGCAGATTAGCAAATCTCTCTCTAAAGTATCATGAGTGATGAGAATAGTGACTTTCAAAATATTTTTCATGAAAAACAGGTTCAGTCAAAAAACAGGCTAGATGATTTTTTAGCAGAACCTGGTGAAGAACAAATCCATCAATTGCGTACATCAATTCGTAGATTAGAGGCAATGTATTTTATTTTTCCAAATTCATGCAAAAGAAAAAAAACAGACATTTTTGTATCTTTGTACAGATTATTGTTTAAAAAAAATAGTTCAATTCGAGATATGGACGTAATAATTAAGAGGTTGCAGAAAAATGGACTGTCTAAAGAATCGAAAATCATAAAAAAAATTGTTAATCAAAAGAACAAAAAGCTCAAAAAAATTCTAAAGGATGCAGAAAAAATATCCAAATTGGAGTTTTCAAATTTAAAAAAAAATAATGATGAAAAAATCATCCAGAAACATGATAAAAAGATCTTTTCACTAATTACGAAAATTCAAAACTACATTCCAATTGTAATATCAGACGAATCTAAAATTGATGAATTACATTCTATGAGGAAGACTGCAAAAAAACTTCGATATATCTTAGAAATTGATCCTACTGGAAAATATAGACACGTCATAGAAAGTATGAAAACATTTCAAAAATTGCTTGGTTCTATTCATGATTGTGATATTACTATTGACTTTCTAAAAAAATATGCAAAAAAAGAATCTGAATTGGAATTTCTTCTCACAAAAGAGAAAAAAATTCGAAGTGAAATTTATCACCAATTGGCAGATTCATTATCGACTGCAACAATTTAGTAAGTCAAGACTTTGCTTCTTTTTTTACTTGTTTTAGTACCTTCTTTGCATCACTAATTTTGGATTTTGCTTCTTTTTTTACTTGTTTTTTTGTCTGTTTGAGTTGTTTTTTTGTGTCTTGTAGTTTCTTTTTTGCCTCAATTCTATTCTTTCTTGCTTGAAGCTTTGCTATTTTTTTTGAAGCCTTTTGTTTTTTCTTTTCTTCGCTTTTTGCTACGCTGATTTTCTTTTTTGCCTCGGTTTTGACTTTTTTTAATTCAATTTTTGCATTTTTTATTTTTTCTTCAACAGCTTTAATCTTTGCTTTTTCTTGTTTTACTAATTCTGTAAATTGATTTGAGGACATGATTCATATACATTTTTACAATTAAAAAACTTTTTTTGCATTATTTTTCTATATAGAATTTTTTTATTTATGTAATTATAAACAAAATTCGTATTTTACAATTCTCAAATTCGTGCCTAAAACGGGAAAATAATGAGAATGTTTTGAGAATATTTTATCAGGTAAATTCTATTTTCTGAACCTAACCATGATCAATCTGTTTCATCGTCAACATCATCTAAATCATCAACGTGAAATTCTTTTTCTTTTTCTGTTTCCATACACTGTATTTTCTAAATTTTTACTTATGTTGATTCTGATTAGTTCATGTAGTGTATAGTCTACTATATAATCAATCTGCTTCATCGTCAACATCATCTAAATCGTCGTAATAAAGAATTTGTTTTAGTAGTAAATGAATTTCTTTTTCTTTTTCTGTTTCCATACACTGTATTTTCTAAATTTTTACTTATGTTGATTCTGATTAGTTCATGTAGTGTGTTGTCTACTATATAGAAATCAAAAGACCTTGATCAAAGTGAAAATAGAATTTCAGAAAGGGTAAATTCATAATTTTGGTTTAACTTACTAAATGAAGATAAAAAATAATTCTAAATTTACGTTAATTTATAAAAAAAGTCACTGCGTCATATAATCACATATGACAATGTAATACTCGTTTTTTAAAATCAATTAAAATGTCTCACACACCAGTGTATTAATTAACATGTGAGAAAAATATAGAATCGTTTACATGAGCTGTGCTCATCCAACGCGTGCCATGAAATGTCCTGTTCTAAACTCTGACTCTCCATTATACCATTGTATTTTCTAAATTTTTACTTATGTTGATTCTGATTAGTTCATGTAGTGTGTTGTCTACTATATAGAAATCATAAAAAATGCTCCATAGTTACCAAGTAAACTGTTCTTGATACGAATTTCCTTTCTCTACACTAAGATTCCAAATATTCTGGCATATCAATTCGGGGATTTGCACCCGTCAATGAAATCTCGGTAACTGCACCATCTATTGATTTTTAGGAATTAATGCATTTTTTATGATTTCAAGTGCATCATGAGCCTTTTCAGGTCTAGGTAATTGAATTGCAATGACATTATCTTGACCGTATCTTGATTCAGGTGAATTAAGTACAAGCATGGATGTATTTGCTAAAACTTCAAAAAAGCTCAAATCAGTTTTTCCGTTAACAAGAAACTTTTCTGAAATATTACCTACTGAAAAAGTCAAAATAATTTCTACAAATACATTTCCCAATCCATCTTGTAAAATATTTAGATCAGTGTTAACAGAAAAAGATTGACCCTCAATTTTTGCACGAATCAAACCATATTTTTCTTCGTCAATTACAATACATGGAGTTTCTTTTCCCTCAAAATCAAAAGTAGTAATACCATCATGAACACTGTCTAACATTTTTTGTAATTCATCAGACATCCTCTTTTTCCTCCAATGCAGGAACAATTCTATCACTTGCTTTAACCAAGAATGGGGAAATGAATGCAGTAATTATCGATATAATACCAACTAGAGGGAACAAGAATGCAGATACTGCACCAATATCAACTCCAACTTTTACAATTACAATTGAGAATTCACCACGAGGAGCTGCTAATGTAAATGCTGAACGAAGTGCTTTTCCACGTTTTTGTCGGAAGATAAAATTACCCAACATGTTACCACCAAATTTCATACCAGTAGCAACAGCAATCAGAGCAATTGCAATAAAAATATAATTTTCAAGTTGTGAAACATCCATCAAAGCACCTACAGATATGAAAAATATGGCCACAAACATATCTTTGATTGGACTGGAAAGCAATTTTGCAACTTCAGCAGATTTTGATTCTGCTACCAATACACCAGCTAAAAAGGCACCAATTGCAACGGACAATCCAACAATATTTGCCAACAAAGCATAGCCAAAGCACACACCAAGAACACTTAGGAGTAAAATTTCACGATTTTCAGCAGCTGCAACTCTATCAATTAAACCAGGAACTATTCTGGTTCCAATAGTAAAGGTTCCAACAATAAGCCCAATTGCAACTAATACAACTACTACGATGGATTCTATAGATACAGATCCAACTAAAGCAACAGATTGTAGAGTAGAAATTAAAATCACAGCAATTACGTCTTCGACAATCAAAATACCTAAAACAAGAATGGATGATTCTTTTTTGATTTTCCCCATCTCTTCTAAAATTTTAACAATAATGGCAGTACTAGAAATTGATAAAGCTGCTGAAATAAACAATGCATCCATAAATTGTAAACCAAGTGCAGTTGAAGCATAAAACAAAACACCTAATGTAGAAAATAGTCCCAGTGTACCTACACCAACAGATACTTTTCCAATAGATTTGATCTTTGCATATGGAAATTCAATTCCGATAACAAATAGTAATAAAATTACACCAATTTCTGAAAACAAATGCAACGCAGAAATATCTGATAAAATTCCAACACCATCTAACATTTCAGACGGGGAATTATTTTCAGGTAAAAGCCAAGTCCAAAGAGGAGATAATGGACCAAGCAGCATTCCTGCAAACAGATATCCAATTATCAAAGGTTGTCTAATTTTGAAAAATGCAAGTGTAACAATAGAACCGATAATCATGATAAAAGCTAAATCAGTTACAAAACTTGTATGGGGTAATTCGGGGGTAACTTGTTCAATCAAAGTGTTAACAGTAGAATTTAGAGAATTTTGAATTGTACTAGAATCCAATTGCAATGAAAGATTTTGCATAATATCACTGAACAAATTTCATTAAAAAGTGATTACGTGATTAAAATTTAGAAAAAAAATTGGCAAAAGATCAAAAAAATGATTATCAAAAGATTAGCAATTTGAAACTTCTTTATGCCTAGTTATCTTAGTAAAACTGCAGAGTGATGAGTAGGTCAGCAGATTAGGATTAAGATGAAGAGATATGACCTGGGGTAACTGACTGCATTTTTGGTTACATCAAGATAACCTAAATATTAATAGTACGGTACCGTACTGTACTATATGATTCAATGCGAATATTGTGCAAGAGGATTCATCGAGACAACAAACGGTCTTGCTGAAAAGACGTTTCACGAACTCCTTCACGAACCAGAAGTTGTAAACAAGTGACTCTTTACATTTTTTATTTTACACCTAACTTTTTTTATTCCTAGTTTCTTAATTCATGATATATGGTTTCTAAAACAAATAAGAAAAAAGTAGTAAAACCAATCAAGAGACAACCTAGCCCCGCATCCGTATTAAAGAAAGTTTCATCAGTTTCAGACTCCAATAAAGCACTACAAAAAGAAATCAAAGTAATGTCAAAAATTTTCGGGGAAAATCAAAAAGTTCTAGTTTCTATGAAAGGAATGATTGACACATTAACATCAACATTAGAACACATCCAAAAACAATCAAAACAAATCAACATAATAGAAGATGATACTCAAAAATTGTATGCAGGATTAAATCAAGTCAGAACACAATCTAATTTAATTAATAAAATAAACAATCAAACAGATAAACTAGAAAATGAATTAAATAAAATTTCAGAAGTACAAAAGAAATCAAAAACTCAAGAAATATCTCAAAAAGTTGAGGACAGTATGAATTCAATTTCAAATAATTCTCAAATGATCATAAAAATTGCTCAGAGAATTGATGAAGTTAGAGATGATTTGAGAGAAGTTTCTGGCAAAACAAATTCATTTTTGGAAATTAGTTCAGAGATGAATAAACTCAAAGAAAATATTGAAGAAATTTCTGGAAAAACAGATAATATCAATACAAGTACCCAGGTCGTTGAAAGTCTAAAACAAGAATTTGAGAAAATAATTGAAGGAGTAACAGATGCATCAACTGTAAATGCAGAATTAGAAGCAATCAAAATTTCAATTGATGCAATTTCATCAAAAGCCTCAAAAATTGATTCATTGGGAGGCGTAATAGATGGCCTCAAACAACAATTTGAAACAGTGTCATCAACTGTAAACTCTAGTGATGCAATTAGCCTAGAATCAATTAGAGAATTAGGAGGTAAAATCGACACTATTGAAACT
>Ga0209992_10003787_pt1 | contig 12401 bp, 5 predicted proteins | sample 2SBtaG_2_FD_182564 | JGI IMG/M metagenome (GOLD analysis project Ga0209992, IMG submission 182564) | Deep subsurface microbial communities from Kolumbo volcano to uncover new lineages of life (NeLLi) - 2SBTROV12_ACTIVE470 metaG (SPAdes)... | ecosystem: Environmental > Aquatic > Marine > Volcanic... | reverse complement strand
GAGCTCGCCGGTGTCGCCGGTGTCGCCGGTGTCGCCGGTGTCGCCGGTGTCGGCCGTGTCCGTGGTCCCCGTCGCGGTGGTGGACCCGGTGTCCGTGTCCGTGTCGGTGTCGGTGTCGGTGTCGGTGTCGGTGTCCGCATCGACGTCGGTGTCCGCGTCGGCGTCACCGGTGTCCGGGGGCTGGCCGGTGTCTGCGGTCGTGCCGTCCCCGGTGTCGCTCGGCGTGGTGCTGGTGGTGTCGGTCGTGTCCGTGTCCGTGTCTGTCGCGGACGCGCTCGGTCCTGGGGGCACCACGCCGCCGTAGTGGAACGTCACCTCGAGCAAGGGATTGGTGCCAGCGGTGAAGGCATAGAAGTCCGCGTCCCCGACAAAGGCCAGGTTGCCCTTTGGGTTCCCGAACCGCCGAGCCTCGCCCTGGATCCGCAGCCAGCGGGCGGTCTGCTCGCCGAGGTCCTGGGCGTCGTCCCAGTGGTCCATCATGTTGTCGCGGTCATCCAGCTGCTCGGCCACGGTGCCAGGCGGGATGACCACCGTGCCAGCCAGCAGCGTGCGGTCGATGTCCTGCTCCTCCTTGCAGGCGGAGGCCTGGATCAGGGGAGCGCTCACGAACAGCAGGGCCAGGGCCCGCAGACGGTCGTTGTGTGCCATCAGAACTCTCCCCGAAGGCCCAGGCGGGCCCAGCGGCCACGCTGGTAGCTGTAGGGTTGCCAGTACAGCGGTGCACCGGTGGTCTCGTCGACGTAGACGCCTTCGCCGTCCTCGTCGCCGTAGATGTCCCAGACCGACGTGACAGCCCGGCTGTTGAAGACGTTGAAGACGTCCAGGGTGACGTCGAAGGAGATGCGGTCCAGGTCCACGTGCACGCCGCCGCGCACGTCGGTCTGGGACCACGCCGGCAGGCGGTCGGGGTTGTCCCCGTCGTCGCCCCACGCGTACCAGTCGCCGTAGTAGTCGTTGTAGTAGAGCTTGCGCACGGGCTCGCCGGACATGAACGCGATGTCCCAGCCGCCGAGCACCCCCAGCGTGGCCGGCCCGACCACCAGCGCGTCGTTCTTGCGCCACGTGCCCTGCACGTTGAACACGTGGGTCACGTCGTAGGGCAGGTAGCCCTCTTCGTACTGGCGCTGCTCCGGGATGTCGAAGTAGGCCGACGCCACGTGGTCACCGTTGGTGCCGTAGGCCTCGGACCACGTGTAGTTGGCGTTGATGCCCCAGCCGTCGGTCCACTCCTTGGACATCGAGACCTCGATGGCGTCGTAGCGGGTGTACAGGTCGTCGGCGGTGCGGAGCCGGTAGATCGCCTCGTTGGTGCCGTTGCGGTAGCCGACCACGTCGGTGCCGTCCTCGTTCCAGATGAGGTTGACCTCGTCGTCCTCCCAGAAGCCCTGGGCCTTCTCGTGCACCCAGGTGACGTCCAGGGACACGCTGTCCCCGATCGCCTGGGTGATGCCCAGGTTGAATTCGTCCGAGTAGGGGTTGTCCAGGTCCTCGTGGGACTCGAAGCCCGACGCGACCGAGTAGAGGGGCTCCGCGGCCCAGTCCTCGGCCTCGGGGTCCCAGCCATAGACCGAGTAGCTGGTGTCCTGCTTGATCAACAGGTCCGAGATGTAGAGGAAGCCGGTGTCGTAGAAGCGGCCGTAGTAGCCGTGCAGGCTGGTGCGGCCGTCGCCGAAGACGTCCAGGGCGATGCCCAGCCGCGGCGCGATCTTGACCGAGCTGAAGATCGACTCTCCCACGTCGTTGCGCAGGTCCGAGTAGTCCAGTCGCAGCCCAGGTCGAATGGTGAGCCGGTCGATGGGCTGCCAGACGTCCTGGAGGTAGAGGCTGACCAGGCCTGCAGCGACCTGGCTCTCCCAGTCGGTGGCGTATTCCTCGCGGAAGGAAGGGGTGTAGCCCTGGAGGTTCTCCGGGTTGCCGTCGTGGGTGTAGTAGTCCACGCCGTTCTTGATGCCGGGCCAGATGGTGTAGGCCGTCATGTGCTCGGCCTGGATGCCGGCCTTGACCGCGTGCTGCCCGATGAAGTCCGTGTACCAGGTGGCCGCCGACGTGAGGCTGAAGCGCTTGCGGTCGTTGTAGCTGGCGTACGGATAGGCGCCGAAGCCGTAGCCGTCGGGGTCGGCGGGCAGCCAGTAGTCCGACGGGAAGCTGGGCTGGGCGAAGCTGTCGGTGCAGTAGCCGACGTCGTCGTAGCTCTGGCAGTCCTCCCACGCGACCGGGGTCACGTCGATGGAGAAGGTCTGGTAGAAGGCCTGGGACTCGACCTGGAGGTCGTCTCGGGGCATCCACAGGTGTCCGATCGAGCCAAACCAACCGCTCTCTCGCTGGATGATCTCCGAGCCCGGCAGCAGGTGGGCCGAGTCGGCCTCGTAGGCGTCGATGTTGAAGTGGCTGGTCAGGTCGCCCTGGAGCTGGGCCCAGACCCTGTGGGTGCTGGTCGGCTGGTAGGTCAGCTTGCCGAACCAGTACAGCGTGCGGCCGATGTACGGGTCCACCGTGGACATGGGCTCGCCCGTGATCGGATCATCCCCGCGGGGCAGCACCAGGTTCCCCGGGTCCTGGCCGATGACAGCCCGGTCGGTCTGGAGGCTGGTGAAGAACCAGAGCTTGTCCTGCAGGATGGGACCGCCGACGTTGAGGGCGGCCTGGAAGTCGCTGTACTCGCTGGGGATCTCGTCGTCGCGGAAGCTCTCGAGCGCGGTGGAGCCGTACAGCACGGTGGCGGTCGCTTCGAACTCGTTGCCGCCGGTCTTGGTGACCACGTTGACCGCGCCCCCCAGGGACCGGCCGTACTCGGCGTCCATGCCACCGGTGATGATCTGCACTTCTTCGATGGCGTCGTAGTTCATGTTCGCCGACCACGTGTTCGTCATGGGGTCAGACGTGTTCACGCCGTCGATGTAGAACTGGTTCGAGCTGTCGAACCCGCCGTGCATGTTGGGGTTGCCGTCACCGTCGTCGACCACGCCCGGCGCCGACGTGAGCAGGGACTGGTAGTTGCGACCGGCAGACGGCAGATCCTTGAGGATGTCGCTGTTGAGCGTCACGCCGGTCTGGGTCTTCTCGGTGTCGACGACCGGGGTCTCGGCCACCACGGTGTAGACCTCGCCGGCTGCGGCCAGGGTCATCTCGACGTCGAGGGTGATGGTCTTGCCGATCGAGACCTGGAGCCCCTCGGCGACCCAGGTGTTGAAGCCGGGCTTCTCGGCGGTCACCACATAGGTCCCGGGGGGGAGCCCGACGAAGCGGAAACGCCCGTCAAAGGGCGTCTGTGCCGCGCGCTCACCCTGGAGCTTGGGCGATCGTGCCGTGACGATCACGCCGGGGATCTCCAGGCCTCCGTCGTCGATCACCTGGCCGACGATCTGTCCGGTCAGGTCGACCGCGTGGGCGGGAGAGGGGACTGCGGCCACGAAGAGGACCAGCAGCAGGGCACGCAGCACTCGGATGAGCCGCATTTCGCACCGGGGTGGAGGGACCGCGCATCCTACCGCGGACCGTCCCGGTGTGGTGATCTACCGGTAGATCCCGGCCTTCCAGAGCGAGTCCACCAGGCCCAGGACCCGCTGCACATCGGGGCTGGTTGCCTGTTCCAGGGGCACGCTGAGCAGCTCCAACAGCTGGCGGTTGGCGTTGCGGAGCTCGGCCACCGCGACCCGGGCGAGGGTCAGCTGGATCTTCGCCGCAGCGGCGCCGTCGCTGTACCAGAGCTTGCCGAAGGTGCCCGCGTCCAGGACGGCGTAGCGCCCGTCCTCGAGCGCTCGCAGAGTCGCCGTCCGGGGACCGGGATCCACCAGCGAGACCTGTCCGAGCAGGGTTCCCGGTTCGGCATAGGCCAGGTGCACGCGGCCCTGGGTGCCCTCGCGGGTGAGCTCGTAGACGCCGTCCAGCAGGACCAGCAGTGCATCGCCCACGGAGCCCTCTTCGAACAGGACCTGATCTGCTGTGCAGGTCCGTTCTACGAAGCAGCACGCCAGGCTGACGGCCTCCTTGACCGCCAAGCCCCGGAACAGGTCGGTGTCCTGGAGCCTCACGAGCCCGCCTTGCGCAGGTACTGGGCCAGGCGGTTGGCCCAGCTGTCGTCGATCTCGTCCGGGTCCACGTCGGCGACCACCCGCTCGATGCGGCTGAGCAGATCCAGGGGGGACGCCCCGCGGAGAGCGTCCTGGAGCACGGCGATGCGGGCATCTGTCTGGCGCAGGCGGTGACAGGTCCGCACGGTGATGGCCTTCAGCAGGGCTTCGGCGGCGGGCTCGCGCCGGGCCAGCGCTGCGGTGAAGTCGTCTCGGTTCAGAGCCAGTGTGCGCACGGCCGTCAGCGCGGTGGCCGTCGCTGTGCGCGGTGCCGGGGACAGGACCGCCAGCTCCCCGAACACATCGGCCGGCTCGACCCGGGCAAGCTCCACGACTTCGCCGGCGTCGGTGTCGCAGCGCAGGGAGACCTGGCCCGAGAGCAGGATGAACAGCGCGTCGCCGGCATCTCGCTCGCGGAAGATCACGGCGCCCGCTGCGGTAGAAGCTGGCGCCAGGCGATCCAGGAACTGTGCTGCCGCGGCGCTGTTCACACCGGGAAAGAGGCCTTCCGTGGGGATGTCTGTGGGCGGCCGCCGCATGATCGTCCTCCTAGCTTCCGCCCGGGTGGCGGGCCAGCGCGCCAAGCACTCGTGTCCTGTCGAGACAAGCACTTGACGTGTCCAGAGAAATGGGTGAGTCTCCAGTGGGGATCCCACGCCGACAGGCGAGATCCCTCCCGCCGCCAGCAGCCCACCGATCCCCCGCCCCCCTGCCTCGTGAGGCCCCCTCGATGCGCCGTGACCGCTACGTCCCCCAGGAACCGCCCTACCTCCTCTACGCCCTGCTCGGCGCGTCCTTGGCGATGAACCTCTACATGGTGGTCGATCGGGACGACGCGACGTCGCCAGACGCTCCAGTCGCGGTGCTGACCACCCCCTCTTCGGAGACCGCGTTTGCGGAGCAGGCCCCGGCTTCCTTGGTCGCCGCGGTCCAGGCGCCCCAGGCTCCTCCGCCGGTCCCCGCCGCCGCGCCCCAGGTCCTCACTCCGACACCCGAACCGACTCCTGCCATCGACCGGGGCGGCTACAGCCTGCTCTCTGCCGACGTGAGCCACTCCCTGGCCCGCACCGTCCAGGGCCAGGCCGGCGACGACGCCGACGTGCTCACGGCGGTGTTCAGCCGGATCTTCATGTGGGACCTGGACCTGCGCCGGGACGTGCAGCGCGGCGACGAGCTCGCCATGGTGCACGGTCCCGGGGTCGACGCCGCCAACCCGGACCTGCCGGTCGCCACCTACAAGAGCAACAAGCTCCGTCGCACGCTCCGGGCCTACCAATACAGGGCTCCGGGGGACAGCCACGTCAGCTACTGGGACCAGGACGGCGTCGAGGTCCCTCGTCGTCTGGTCGGTGGCCCCATCGAGGACTACGCCCAGATCACCTCCCTGCTGAAGGACCGACCGAATCACCACGGCATCGACTTCAAGGCAGACGTGGGCACCGACGTCATCTCCCCCAAGGCCGGCACCGTGACCCGCGTCAACTGGAACACCCGGGCCAACGGCGGCTGCGTCGAGGTTCGCTACGCCGACGGCACCCTGGCCCGCTTCCTCCACCTGAGCGATTCCCGGGTCAAGGCCGGACAGCACGTGGCCGCCGGCCAGACCATCGCCCTGAGCGGCAACAGCGGCAACAGCACCGCCCCCCACCTGCACTACGAGCTGTCCCGCGGCAAGCGCTACCTGGACCCGCTCGACTACCACGGCACCGTGCGCCGGCGCCTGGAAGAGAGCGCCTTGCCCGCCTTCCGGCGCGAGGTCGCACGGCTGGACGGGCTGCTCGGGGAGTCGTTCGCGTCCAGGTACTAGGGGCGAGGCCAAGGCGCCGGCTCACTCTCGCTCGCTGATCGGCGTCGGCCTTCGCGGGGGAAAGCAGGGGTCAGAAACAGGGGAGAAACAGGGGTCAGGAACCTTTTGTTAAGCATTAGCCATGCGGGCATGGATCGTCATGATTGAATGTTCTGACTTTGGGGCATGACTCCGGGTTGGCCGGTCAAGGCAGAGCTCGAGCCACTCCCGCTCCGGCTGCGGGGCAAGCCCCGGGGCCCTGTCGGGCGCGGTTCGCGTCTCCTGGGCTCAGCTCCGGCGGCGCACGATCAACAGACTCATCGCGGTGAGCAGCATCATCATGCGACCAAAGGGAAAGGCCCGCAGCCGCCCTCCACTGGTCGTGCAGCCGGTGTCCTCGCAGCCAGCGGCCGGGTCTTCGCAGCTGGTGGCGCCCTCTTCGTTACAGCCCAGCAGGGTCTCGAAATCCAGCGCGTCCGTGCTGATCTCGCCACCTTCGCAGCCCAGCGACGCGCCATCGCAGCCAGGGACCTCGAGCGGCTCGACGCCGCTGGTGTCGAGCTGGACGTAGCCCCCGACCCAGCGGCCCGCGTCGTCCTGGACCCAGAAGACTTCCTCCAGGCCGATGCCCATGATGTCTGGCAGCGCCATGGTGGGCAGGATGTCCGAGGGCAGGAAAGTGTCCAGGACCGTAGGCACCAGATCGGCCAGACCGGCGGAGAATCCCGGCTCCAGCAGCTCGTTGACGGTCTCTTCGAAGTCCATGTCCCGCGGGTCGATGACGATGCTGGGCGCCAACGAAGCCGCTGTGAGTCCGGGATCCAGTCCGACCTCGGCCTGGAGATCGACCCGGAACAGGCGGGTGGCTCGGTCGTCGACGCGGGCATGTACCTGCAGGCCGAAGTCGTTCAGATCCAGGCTGAGGGGCGAACCGTCCTCGTGGAACGACACCGTCGGCGCCGACTCGGGCGACGTGGCCAGGGCAAGGTTCTGGGTCTCGTCGAACAACGCCACGAACGAGTCGCCGAAGAACGGTCCCAGCAACTCGGTGGTCAGCGGCACGCCTGCAGAGATCTCCTCGAGCTCGATGCACAGTGCACCGGTGGACCACACGACCCACATCAAGTGGTCCAGGAAGTCCTTGCTCATCAGCAAGGCCAGGTCGTAGGGCAGGCTGGTCGCCATGGCGGTTTCGGAGACCGCAGGCCAAGGGTCGTCGTGGAATTCCGATCCGGCGCCGGCATCGACACATGCCGAAGGTGCCGAGCTGAACAGGGTGGACGACAGGCCGAGCAGCAACCCGCTGTCGTCGAGAGTCAGCGCGGAGGGCTCGAGCACCAGCTGGACCAGGGACTCTCCGAGCGCCAGGTCCGTGTCGATGACCAACCCGCCCAAGGCGTCCTCGAGCGCGGTCTCGATGTCTTCGGCCACGCCCTCGAGCTCGGGCTCGACCAAGCTCAGCACCAGGTCGGTCAGAGCCAGCTCGTTCTGGCCAAGCAAGGTGCCGATGGCGTTGGCCAGGGTGCAGTCGGACAGGGGGTTCCGGACCGGGGACATCTCCATCGAGACGTCGTCGACCGTGACGTCGACCAGACCTTCTGACAGGGCCATCGTCATGCCCACATGCAGCGTCGCTGACGTCACATCAAGCTCGACGTCGCAGACCTCGTCCAGACCGATGAGGAAGGTGCAGTCGCCCACGACGGCGAGCTCGGCCGGTGACGTGCCCAGCGTCAGGTACAGGGTCAGGTCCAGCCGTCCCTCCGACGCGAGCAGCTCGGCGTTCTGAGCCACCAGCTCGAGGTCCAGATCGGACAGGGAGAATGAGAGGGGTTGGGCGTCGGCTTCGTCGCAGACGAACTCACCGCCTACACCCGTCACGGGCATCGCACCCGGGACCATCTCTTCCACCACGTCTCCGAAGTGGGCCAGGCCCCCGTTGGTCACGTGCAGTCCCAGGGCCCGGTCGACCGGCAGGCCAGCGGGCAAGGTCTGGGCGAGCGCAGCGCCAAAGAGCAGGGGGAAGATCACGGGCGAACTGTAGCCCAACCCAGGGCCCCCTTGGGGCGGGGACTCCTTGCGCCCGCTACCCCGAGGAGAGTGCCGGGTGGCCCGAACCCAGAGGTTTTTGAGGGCTGCTGAAAATTTTTCGACAGACAATCTGGACGGGCTTTCCCCGGGTAAGCCCTTTGGATCGAGGACGGGTCCCAATGTGGCGTCTCCGCGAGGGCTTTCACTATTTGCAGAACGGCTCCTGGGGCCGATCGGCGCTCATCAGGAGCCTTGCAACTGACCCCTGCGCGAGGCAGAGTGCGGCCTTGGCCGCGGGTGGAACTTCGGGTGTCTTGGCCAGACGTTCGGAGTCGTGGCCGAGATGAGCTGATGCTGGGCGCCGCTGACCTCCTTCTGCCTCCGCGCCGACCGTTCCGCCTTTCCTTCCACCGAGTTGAGAAGACATTCCGGAGTTCAGGATGAACCTGGAGCGCTGCCTGAAGCACAGTTGGACGCTTGTCCTGTGTGCGTTTTTTGCCCTGACCGCATGCGCAACTGAACCAGGGGATGCGCCCCTGGAACCGTCGGCTTCGGCCGATCTGCAGCACCCGGGGGTGGCCGGCGACTTGCTCAACCCGACGGAACCCGGTGCCACGGCGCCGGGGGCGGGAGAGATCCGTCTGTTTGGAGACGGCATCCCCGAGGCGCTCTGTGACGGCGTCGACGACGACGGTGACGGAACCATCGACGAGGGCCACGACGCCAACGCCAATGGCATCCCCGACTGCGCCGAGCTGTGCCTGGAGGGGGGTGGCTTCCCCCTATGCATCGAGCTGTGTGACGGGCTGGACAACGACTTCGACGGCAGCATCGACGAGGGCTTCGACGCAGACGGTGACGGAACGGCCGACTGCTTCGACACCGAAGAGTGCGACGGCGTCGACAACGACGGCGACACCAGCGTCGACGAGGGTTTCGACGCCGACGGTGACGGAACGGCCGACTGCTTCGACACCGAGGAGTGCGACGGGCTGGACAATGACGGGGATGGGTCGGTCGACGAGGGCTTCGATGCCGACGGCGACGGCACGGCGGACTGCTTCGACACCGAGGAGTGCGACCAGCTCGACAACGACGGCGACGGCGCGGTCGACGAGGGCTTCGACGCCGACGGCGACGGCACGGTGGACTGCCTGGACACCGAGGAGTGCGACGGGGTCGACAACGACGGTGACAGCTCCGTCGACGAAGGCTTCGACGCAGACACCGACGGCATCGCTGACTGCTTCGACACCGAGCAGTGCGACGGCCTCGACAACGACGGCGACGGCACGGTCGACGAGGGCTTCGACACCGACGGGGACGGCACCGCGGACTGCTTCGACACCGAGGAGTGCGACGGACTCGACAACGACGGCGACGGCACGGTCGACGAGGGCTTCGACAGCGACGGGGACGGCACGGCGGACTGCTTCGACACCGAGGAGTGCGACGGACTCGACAACGACGGCGACGGCACGGTCGACGAAGGCTCACCCGACACCGACGGCGATGGCACCCCGGACTGCCTGGACACCGAAGAGTGCGACGGCCTGGACAACGACGGCGACGGCACGGTCGACGAGGACCAGCCCGACACCGACGAGGACGGCATCCTCGACTGCTTCGACACCGAGGAGTGCGACGCCAAGGACAACGACGGCGACGGCAGCGTCGACGAGGGCTACGACAACAACGGCACTGGCATCGCCGACTGCTTCGAGTTCGAGCGCTGCGACGGCATCGACAACGACTACGACACGATCATCGACGAGGGCTTCGACGCGGACCAGGACGGCATCGCCGACTGCTTCGACGACTGTGAGCTGATCGTCGACTTCGACACCGACGGCAACGGCGACGCCATCCTGGCGGGCCAGGATCTGGAAGACGCCTACACCGTGCACGGCCTGACCATCACGGTCTGGAACCCGGCAGAGGACGACCAGGGCGAGGCCATCGCCTTCGACTCGGAGAACCCGACCAGCAACGACGACGACCTGGGCACCCCCCACGAGTCCTTTGGTGGGCCTGGCATCGGCGCGGCCGGCGAGTTCACCAACGACGTCGAGCGGGGGATGATCCTGATCAAGGACGAGAAGGAGGTCGACGCCGACGGCGACGGGTACTTCGACAACCCGGGCGACGACCCCGACGGCGCCACCTTCTACTTCGACCTCTCCACGCCGACCTGCATCACAAGCCTCCAGCAGATCGACTGCGATCGGCACGAGGACCCGACCTACGTCTATGCCTACGACTCCGGTGGGACCGAGATCCTGGCCACGACGATCGAGTGCGTGGGCGACAACTCGGTGGTGGTCGGGGCCCTCGAGATCTGCGATGTGGCCCAGCTCAAGGTCGTGTTCGAGAACTCGGCTGGCATCGACGACCTGCGGCTGTGCGTCGAGGACGAGACCTGCGACGGCGTCGACAACGATCTCGACGGCAGCACCGACGAGGGCTTCGACAGCGACTCCGATGGCCTGGCCGACTGCTTCGACACCGAGGAGTGCGACGGCCTCGACAACGACGGCGACGGCAGCGTCGACGAAGGCTTCGACAGCGATGCTGACGGCCTGGCCGACTGCTTCGACACCGAGGAGTGCGACGGCCTGGACAACGACGGCGACGGCGGTGTGGACGAAGGCTTCGACAGCGACGGAGACGGCACCGCGGACTGCTTCGACACCGAGGAGTGCGACGGCCTGGACAACGACGGCGACAGCAGCGTGGATGAGGGCTTCGACAGCGACGGGGACGGCACCGCCGACTGCTTCGACACCGAAGAGTGCGACCTCCTGGACAACGATGGCGACGGAGCGGTGGACGAGGGCTTCGACAGCGACGGTGACGGCACGGCGGACTGCGTCGACAGCGAGGAGTGCGACGGCCTGGACAACGACGGTGACGGCTCCGTGGACGAGGGCTTCGACAGCGACTCGGACGGCACTGCGGACTGTTTCGACACCGAGGAGTGTGACGGCGTCGACAACGACGGCGACGGTGGGGTCGACGAGGGCTTCGACGCGGACAGCGACGGGCTCGCCGACTGCTTCGACACCGAAGAGTGCGACGGGGTCGACAACGACGGCGACGGTGGGGTCGACGAGGGCTTCGACTCCGACGGCGACACCCTGCCGGACTGCTTCGACACCGAGGAGTGCGACAGCCTGGACAATGACGGTGACGGCTCGGTCGACGAAGGCTTCGACAGCGACGGCGACGGCACGGCTGACTGCTTCGACGTCGAGGACTGCGATGGGCTCGACAACGACGGGGACGGTTCGGTCGACGAGGGCTTCGACTCAGACGGGGACGGCACGGCGGACTGCTTCGACACCGAGGAGTGCGACGGCCTGGACAACAACGGCAACGGCCAGGTCGACGAGGGCTTCGACACGGACGGCGACGGCATCGCGGACTGCTTCGACGTCGAGGAGTGCGACAGCCTGGACAATGACGGTGACGGCTCGGTCGACGAAGGCTTCGACACCGATGGTGATGGCACACCGGACTGCATCGACACCGAGGAGTGCGACGGGCTGGACAACGACGGCGACGGCTCGGTCGACGAGGGTTTTGACAGCGACGGCGACGGCACCGCCGACTGCTTCGACACCGAAGAGTGCGACGGGCTGGACAACGACGGTGACGGCGACGTGGACGAGGGCTTCGACACCGACGAGGACGGGATCCCAGACTGCTTTGACACCGAAGAGTGCGATGGCGTCGACAACGACGGCGACGGCTCAGTCGACGAAGGCTTCGACTCCGATGGTGACGGCACCGCCGACTGCTTCGACACCGAGGAGTGCGACGGCGTCGACAACGACGGCGACGGCGCCATCGACGAGGGCTTCGACTCAGACGGAGACGGCACCGCGGACTGCTTCGACACCGAGGAGTGCGACGGCGTCGACAACGACGGCGACGGCTCCGTCGACGAAGGCTTCGACTCCGACTCCGACGGCACGCCCGATTGCTTCGACACCGAGGAGTGCGACGGCCTCGACAACGACGGCGACGGGAGCGTCGACGAAGGCTTCGACAGCGACTCCGACGGCACTGCCGACTGCTTCGACACCGAGGAATGCGACGGCGTCGACAACGACGGCGACGGCTCAGTCGACGAAGGCTTCGACAGTGACGGCGACGGCACCGCCGACTGCTTCGACACCGAGGAGTGTGACGGCGTCGACAACGACGGCGACGGGAGCATCGACGAGGGCTTCGACAGTGACGGCGACGGCACCGCCGACTGCTTCGACACCGAGGAGTGTGACGGCCTGGACAACGACGGCGACGACTCGGTCGACGAGGGGTTTGACAGCGACGGCGACGGCACCGCCGACTGCTTCGACACGGAAGAGTGCGACGGCGTCGACAACGACGGCGACGGCGCCACCGACGAGGGCTTCGACACCGACGGCGACGGCACAGCTGACTGCTTCGACACCGAGGAGTGTGACGGCGTCGACAACGACGGCGACGGCGCCATCGATGAAGGCTTC
>Ga0209992_10003786_pt1 | contig 12402 bp, 13 predicted proteins | sample 2SBtaG_2_FD_182564 | JGI IMG/M metagenome (GOLD analysis project Ga0209992, IMG submission 182564) | Deep subsurface microbial communities from Kolumbo volcano to uncover new lineages of life (NeLLi) - 2SBTROV12_ACTIVE470 metaG (SPAdes)... | ecosystem: Environmental > Aquatic > Marine >... | reverse complement strand
TGTGCTTGTGAACGATTCCCGTGAATCTCTGTAGCAGTATGACCCATCGCACGAATATTTCGTGCAATACGCTTAGCACCATGCTTCGTTCGTGAAAATACGAGTACGGTATTCTCCTTATACTCACTCAATAACTTTTCAAGTAATTGTGTTTTGTTTTTTTTTCGAACAACGAAAATTTCTTGTTCAACATTCTTAGCTGCTGTTCCCTGTGGTGCAATCTCAATGCGCAAAGGAATTTGCATAAACTCAGCTGCCAAAGATGAAATTGCTTTAGGCATCGTAGCTGAGAACAACATCACTTGTCGCTCCTCTGGTACAAGCTTCAAGATACGCTTAATCTGTGGCAAGAAACCAACATCAAGCATACGATCAGCCTCATCCAACGTAACAATTGAAACATTCTTACATGAGTACAATCCCTGATCAATCAAATCAACCAAACGTCCTGGAGTAGCAATCACAACATGAGGTTTCTTCTTCAAGGCCTTCACTTGGCCGTGCTGAGAAATACCACCGATCAACACAGCAGTACGCACACCCAATTCTTTACCAATCATCTCAAAATTCTTCTCAACCTGTAATGCAAGCTCACGAGTTGGAAGAATAATCAATCCATGCCCTTTCTGCTGTGCAATACGTTGAATCATCGGAATACCAAACGCGAGTGTTTTACCTGTTCCTGTTTGAGCAATACCGATAACATCTTTACCTTCAATCGCACCAGGAATAATTTGATGCTGAATGGGTGTTGGGATAGTGAAGCCTTTCTTTCGCAAAATAGCCAACATCTTCTCAGCAATCGGCAAATCGCTGAAAGTTCCCGTATCTACCTTTTTTTCATCGTTATGTTTTGTCATAAATTATGTAGCCAACAAAAAAATCGGCTTTCTGTTATGTGACCTGATTTCATCAACGTCACACACCAGCATTACGCCGACTGACAAAATGATTCAAGTCCATTGAGGAGTGCTGTATCGCATCTGCCTCATGAATAATATACGGCTATATTAGCAAAAATCCCTAACTTTGTCAACCCCCGCAACAAAAAAGAGATCGAATATTGTTCCATCCGAATGGGAAAATAGTTAAGTTTTGCTGAGAAAAAAATCACATTATCGAACAACAAACGCTTGACATACATTCATATAAAAGGTATAAACCTGAGCACATACAAGCCACGATAAAGAAATCACATGAAAAATTTCAAATCAAGCGGAACGAAGGCCCGAAAGAGCGCCATTCGACGCGAAAAGAAAGGAAGAAAGAACGCACAAGAGCGCGGCCGAAGACCAAGCGATCGTGGTTCACGAGGAGAAACTCGTGCAGTCAACTTTCAACGCGACAAGAACGAACGTAGAGAGCGAGACAACAACCCGAACTACGGCAATGAACGAAGAAGCTCAAAACCTTCGATGCACAAAGCAGTCTGTCAGAAATGTAGACAAGATTGCCAAGTACCATTCCGACCAAACGGAAAAAAACCTATTCTATGCAGCACGTGTTTTGGAAAAAAAGAAAGTATGTCTAAACCAAAACGAGAAAGCCGTCCAGCACCAACAGCAACATGCGACAACTCTGAAGTACTCAGACAACTCAACATGCTGCACACAAAACTAGACGAGCTCCTCAACAACTTCGCTGAAATCGACGCTGAAATAATGGAAGAGGGAGACTTCGATGAAGAAGAATTTTCAGAGAAATCACCAGAAGACGTACCAGAAGATATCCTAGAATACGGCAGAGAAAAAACAGAATAAACAAAGTTTCAAAAAACGAGCACCTTATGCTCGTTTTTTGATACCCCTACCGACCCTCTATTTGCATATCCAAATCCAATGCTAAGTCATCAAATCTCGATCGCAGTAATTTTTTTGAGTCCTCAATTCCCTTTTTATACAAATCCTGACCTATTCCTTCCATAAAAAAATCGAGGAGTTCCTCTGCTGCTATCACCCCAATATCCTCATCTCTATTCTCAGCAAACCACACAACAATATTATTCAAGTATGCCTGCCTCTTTTCCTTAGGCAGTGGATCCCAAGCCAATTTTCTCTTATTCATACACAATTTCTTACAACCCATAACTCAAAATACTCATAGAGCTTAGCACATCAACCCCATTGACAAAACACCGAAACATGCTAGAATACCCGCATGAAATCGAAGAAGAAATCAGTTGCAATCATCGGAGGTGGCGCTGCGGGCATGATGGCCGTAGCTGCTCTTATCGAATCTGGAGAAGATTGCGATATTCTTCTATTTGACGCAAACAATAAACTCGGCGTGAAAGTCCTGATTGCCGGTGGAGGCCGATGCAACATCACAACAGGACTACGAGACCCACACCTTCTTAAAAAACAATACACACGCGGTGCCAATTTTCTAAAAGCATCACTTTCAAAACTCACACCAGAAGGAACATACAATTGGTTTGAAAAATACGGTGTACCAATCAAAATCGAAGATGATCTCCGCGTCTTCCCTGTCTCAAATGACGGAAAAGACATCGTTGGCGTTTTTGAACACATGTTCGCAATACACGGAGTACGCATTCACTACCGATCACGTGTAACCGACATCGTCAAACACGATCAGCAATTTATCATCAAGACAAAAAAAGAAAAAACAACAGTCGACTACGTTGTTATTGCCACCGGCGGAAATGCATACCGCAAAACAGGCTCAACTGGAGACGGATACCATTTCGCAGAATCACTCGGACACACAGTTACAAAGCTTGGTCCCTCATTGAACAGTTTCTTCACAAAAGAAAAGTGGCCGAAACAAATTTCAGGAATCGCACTTACCAACGCCAAAATCACATCCGGCAAAATAAAATCAACCGGACCATTCCTCTTCACACACTTCGGTATTTCTGGTCCAGTAACATTCGCATTCTCGTCTCACATTACATTTGATCCTGTCTCAGACACTGAACCATGCAATGTATTGTTACACCCAAACGCATCCATCACACCAGAACAATGGAGAACCATACTCACCACAAATATTAGCACTCGTGGAAAAAAACACATCAAATCAATTCTGAATGAACATCTCCCCCATCGCCTCACTGAATCTATTCTCAAACAATGCAAAATAGATACAGACACTCGACTAGCAGACATCCCAAAACTAGACCGAAAGAAACTACTGAACAAACTAGAACACGGACTACCACTCACTCTCACACAACGACGTCCTGGAGACGAGTTCGTAACAGCCGGCGGAGTAAACACAGATGAAATCAATCCTCAGACCATGGAGTCACTCATCACCGCTCGCCTATTCTTTGCAGGAGAAGTCATGAACATCGATGGTGTTACAGGAGGATTCAACTTACAATCCTCATGGGCAACGGGCCAACTAGCTGGTAAATCCATAGCAAAACAACTGAAATAACGTATCAAAAAATGTTGCCTACAAAGCAACATTTTTTGATACCTAAACTTAGGATAATCTAACCAATTAGACATAAATAAGTCCTAACAGCATTGACAAAACCGCTTTTTTATGCTATAGTTCATAGGAACTGTTTGTTAAACAAATGATTCACACATGTCATTTATTTTGTAATGACATCTCTAGATTGTGCACAATTCACATAATGAATATGTGCATGTAGATACGACAGAATTATGTTGAGATCTACAGCGAGTGAGCGAGTGAAACCCGAACGCAAATCTAACGGCCTCGGCCGTGCAACGCCGGAAACGGCAAAGCGAGAACGAACATGCAGGTATCTTTGAACAGAAGAAATAATTCCGGTAGCGCAAAAGCTGTCTGGTTCGGAAACGAGTACTTCAATATTCACCCCGATCACTGGTTCTACGCCAACATCGGCGCGTGGGACATCTCCCACGAATGGCGATGGACAAGCCTTCTGCTTGGCATGCGAGACGCAGGTCACACCGCTATCATTAACGACCGACGGATGGGATACAAAGTGCTGAATCCAGAACGCGTCAATCTCGACGTCTGGCTTCTCGGCTACATCCTCGGACAAGGATGGTCAGCCTCAAACGCACTCGCAAAGGCAGCTGCCTTTGGAGCGCGCTTCAGCGCTCGCTTCGACACCGATGGCTTCTACGACCCATACGCATCACAAGATGCGTGGAGCTACAACGCACGTCAGTACTATGACCGCGTCATGCGCGGACAAAGAATGACCGATGCGTCTGGCGTCCTCCCCATCTTCATGCCTTAAACCTAGCAGCCGGCCCCACATGGGCCGGCTTTTCAATACAAACGTTATCCAAACGTAAATGCGAATGCTCGTAATCCAGGCTGCACATCCAACCTAAACTCATGAGTCTCAACTTCTTCATTTTCAATAATTCGATATAACTGCTCTTCCTCTACACGCAACAAACCATCCTCTACATGCTCCCCGGCACCAGACCCAACAGCTTCTCCATCCTGATACGCCCACGCATCAACACCATCCTGAGCACTCATCACAAGAAACACTTTCTGAGCAGTATAGTTATATAAAATATATGCATCTTCACTGACGGCTTCTGCATACTCCGGCTGAACATCCCAGACACCAACAAGATACACGCTATTCTTTTGCTGCTCCACTGGCTCAGCAAATTCAATCATTGTTCCTTCCTGCGAAACTGCATGTCCTAAAAATTGAGCCCTCAAGCTCCCAAAATATGTCTCTGGACTTCGTAAACGTGATGGAGCTACAACTTCAGCATCCACATCCTGCATCTCCTTCGTTAATGCAACATTCGATGACAACACACGCTTACGCTCCTCCAACAACTCTTGAATCTTCAATTCTGTCTCGTCATAGCCACCCTCACCGATATGGTCGTACGCAATGTTTCCATTAATATCAATCAAGAACTTCCGTGGCCAAAATCGATTCTCATATGCATTCCACGTTCCATAATCATTATCCAACACAATCGGAAATTTCAAACCAAAACGCTCTGCGGCGTCACGAACATTCTCAATCTTTTTCTCAAACCCAAACTCTGGTGTGTGAATCCCCACCACAGCCAAACCCTCATCTTCGTATGCCTCATGCCATGCATTAATGTATGGAAACGTACGCTGACAATTAATGCAGCTATATGTCATGATATCTAACAAAATAACCTTCTTACCCACAAGATCCTGCAACAGAAATGGATCAGAATTTACAAAACCACTTGGATCAACAATTTCCTTATACGGCCGCTGATTAACGAGATCAGAATCTACTTCACCAGTACCACAACCCACACCCAACAACACTAATCCAAAAAAAATAAAGGTGAATCGACTAAAGAATTTTATACATCTCATACTATTCACGAATTTTCCAACCAATATGAAAAAGATGATGTGTTAACCAACCCAACCCCATGACTAGCCCAGCAATAACCAACGCTCCTGTCACCAGACTCGCCTCCTGCACTCCCGTCATTGAGTATCGAAATCCATCAACAAAGTAGAAGAAAGGATTTGCCTTTACAATCTGCTGCATCGCAGGTGGCAACATCGTCACAGAGTTAAACATGCCTCCCAAGAACGTTAGTGGAGTAATCACAAACGTTCCCACAATCGAAAGTTGTTCAAAATTATCCGACCACAACCCAATAATCAAACCAAGAAAGCTAAACAGCAATGCGATCGAAACTGCATACAATAAAAATAAAAACGGATGATCAATACCAGCCACGCCGAACAAAATCGCTATAGCGTATACACCAACCCCAACCATCACACCCCGAGCTACTCCCGCAATAACATGAGACAAAATGATCTCAAGCATTGAAAGCGGCGATACCAACAACTCTTCGATATAACGAACGAACCGCCCAAAATACAACGAAGAAGAGGTCTGCATAAATGAAGACGTAATCACATTCAGCATAATGATGCCCGGAATCACAAACTCGATGTATGAAATACCTGCAATCGTATCAATACGAGAACCCACAACAAATCCAAAAATAAAAATGTATAAAAAAGCATTAATCCACGGAGACACAAGCGTCTGAATCGACACACGCAAAAAACGAGATATCTCCCGCTGTGTATTTGTTTGAAGCCCTATCCAATTCATACCTTTTTCTTTTGAGTAATCGCCAAGTATTTGTCTTCCAACTTACCACCATCTCTTGTATGAACATCCATGTTTTCGATTGAAACAATATGACCCTCATTTATAATAGCCACACGCTTACACAAAGCTTCAACCTCTTCCAAATAATGAGATGTAAACAAAATTGATTTTCCCTGCTCATTAATCTTCTTCAAGTACTGCCAGATCTCGCGACGCAACTCAACATCAACTCCAGCCGTCGGCTCATCCAAAATAAGCAGTTTCGGATCATGCACCATCGCTCGTGCCAAAATAACTCGTCGCTTTAAACCACCTGACAACTGCATGAATTTCTTCTCTTCATGTTGTTTTAAATCTAGCAGCGCAAACAGTTCATCAACGCGATCGCCAATTTCAGATTTCCTCATCCCAAAATATCCAGCTGACCAACCCACAATCTGACGAGGCTTCGCAAAAATATCAACATTAAACTCTTGTGGCGATAAACCGACCATTGCACGTGCCTTTCTATAATCCTTTACCACATCAACACCAAAAACTTCTATCGTTCCGGACGTAGGCTGTGAAATACCCGTTATACATTTGATAGTCGTTGTCTTCCCCGCTCCATTGGGCCCCAAAAATCCAAAAAACGCCCCTTCAGGAATTTCAAAATTAATAGCATGGACTACATCAGTCGTATCATACCGCTTCGTAAAATTGTGAACTTTCAATGCATTCATGCGATCCACTGTACCAAGTAATACACCTCATAGCAAAACATAATCTGTCCACATGACTATGCTACATAAGTAGGTTATGCTTTTCTTTTGCTCTTAACCCCTATGCGTATGCCGAAAGTGAAAGCAGAGTACATATGGCTAGATGGACACGAGCCAACAGCACTAAGATCCAAGACTAAAATTTTGGACACCGAAGTACACGCACTATCTGATCTACCAGAATGGGGATTCGACGGATCGAGTACTCAACAAGCCGTCGGAAACAGCAGTGACTGCATCCTCAAACCAGTTAGATGTGTACCAGATCCCACGCGTGGGAAACCGCATGTACTCGTCATGTGCGAAGTTCTGGACGCACACGGAATGGCACATACATCGAACAACAGAGCGCAACTAAAAAAACTCGCACACAGCACAGCAGATCAAGAACCCTGGTTTGGAATAGAGCAGGAATATACACTCTTCAACGGAAATGCGACTCCCTATGGTTGGCCAGCATCCGGCTACCCTGCTCCACAAGGCCCGTACTACTGTGGAGTAGGCGCTAATCGCGTATATGGAAGAAAGCTCGTCGAAACGCACTTACAAGCATGCATAGAAGCAGGACTCACCATCTCTGGTATCAACGCAGAGGTCATGCCAGGACAATGGGAATTTCAAGTAGGCCCAGTTGGACCCTTAGAAGTTTCAGATGAAATATGGCTTGCGAGATGGATACTCGACCGCATCGGCGAAGACTTTGGTATCTCTGTTTCGTATGAACCCAAGCCAGTTAAAGGAGATTGGAATGGTGCAGGAGCACACACAAACTTTTCAACCAAAGCCATGCTATCTGAAGGAGGCATGCACGCAATTGAGGCAGCAATCGCTAAACTCAAAACAGCACACGACCATCACATGACCGCATACGGAAGCGGAAATGCAGAAAGGCTCACCGGACAACACGAAACAGCTCATATCAGCGAATTCAGATCAGGAGTGAGCGACAGAGGGGCATCAATCCGCATTCCACTCGAAACCGCCAGAAACAAAGCAGGCTACTTCGAAGACCGCAGACCAGCTGCAAACATAGACCCGTATCTCGTTTGTACAAAACTTCTAGAAACTGTGTGCAAGCAATAGAAAATAAAAATCGCCAGATGTGGCGATTTTTTGTTTACGTATAACCATTGACAACACGAAGAAAATAATGTATAGTACACACATCTTGTATCACAGAAGGAGAAACAATGGGTCACAAAAGAGACATCTCGAAATCATCGCGCCAAATCGGCGAACCCAAAATCAGCACGCACTCAGGAACCAACTGTACTGTCACCACGACGGTTCGCATGGTTGAGCAGACGGAAACGATCACACAGCATCTCTGCCCGATCTGCCAGCAGGTTCGCTGCGACAACGCTGGCGGCGGCTGCTACAACCCCAATTAGCAAAACTGCGACAACAGGTCGCAGTTTTTTAAAACTTCATTTCTACACACCTCACCCAAATCTCAAACGTACTGACTACCCTTTCCCCTCATTAAATAATGCTATCGCTGCCTCAAATGTTTCAACCGCACCGCCCCTTAAGAAACCACCAATCCCCGTCAAACCGTATTCAACAGTCGTACTCTTTCCGCCGAGCTCATTATCAGAAACAAAAATGAATGCCGTTACTGTTGGTGAACTGCGATTCGTTTCACCAGGAACATCCCAAAACTTAACAGAATACGCTGAAATAACCCCATCATCACGCCCATCCTGAATGTTATCATTTCAATGAATCTCAGCACCTCCCAACCCAAGCTCTTCTGCTTTATTCATGACAACTTCTACTTGTTCATCCATCTCTTCTTTGGCTTCTTTTTCTGCAGTGTTAAAATCCCACCCTTCTGATTCTTGTGATGCTGGTGTCTCGAATGCCATAATTCATCTTTACTAAATATAAGACAATCATACCATACCTAAGAATTGCAGCGAAATACTCGCCGGTTTTTTAATTCAAACGATCATTCATGATACAATACCCATATGAAAAACCACATCAAGAAACTTGTACGATACGAAAAAATTAAACGCACCATCCAGCAGAACGAAAAACTGCTCATGCCCGGCATGCTTCTTTGTGGTGTCGCTGTCGATTTTTTAACTTTCAAAAACATCGAAATCAAAACCGCATTCCTCATACTGGCAGTTCACTACGTCATCCTCGGCTGCGCCATCATACTTTCCCACATTCAAACAAAAAAGCGTTTTCTTCAATATTTCACACTCATCTCCCCCCTCGCCATTCAATTCTCTCTCGGTGCATTACTATCAGCATCGCTCATTTTCTATTGGTACAGCGGAACGCTCTCCGCCAGCTGGCCTGTCCTGGGCCTCATCGCCGTACTCATGCTTTCAAACGAAGTATTCAGAAAAAACTTTAGAAAACCAACCGTCCAAATCGGCTCCTATTACTTTGTTACATTCTCAATTCTGACACTCGTACTCCCCTTCCTATTCAACACCATCAGTGTCTGGCTGTTCATAGCCGCAGGAATCATCAGTCTTTTCATCATCTACACATACATCACATTCTTGTCCAAACATATCACATCTTTCAAAACCAACAGAAAAAAATCTCAGCGATTCGTCGTTGGTATCTTTATCGTCATGAACGCACTCTATATATTCAACATCATCCCCCCTATTCCACTCTCACTTAAAGAAGCAGGGATATACCACAGTGTTACTCGCACACAAAATGGATACACACTTGCACAAGAACACGAAACCTTTCTTGATCGAATCATCCCGGGCCAAACCATTCACATAACTCAGGGCGAAACCATTTACGCATTCACTTCGATATTTGCTCCAACAAAACTCAATACGCAAATCTATCACCAATGGGAGTTCAAGCAGGACGGAAAGTGGATCGAAAAAAGCCGACCAAGCTACCGCATTTCAGGTGGTCGTGAAAACGGATACAGAGGATTCACACGAACATCCAACCTCATCCCAGGAAAATGGCGCGTGACGATCGAAACAAAAAACGGTCAAGCTCTAGGCAGAATTAAATTTAAGGTTGAAACGCAACCACACAAAGCAGAAACCATTACCACGACACGATAGATGTGGGGTTGACAAAATCCATATTTTGTGGCAGTATGACACCAGTTTAACAACCACAGGAAGAAGCCATTGAATCAAAATAGCCTAGAATGTTCATTCGACTTCGCCAGCGATGGTGAACTTATCGTCCTATATCCAGAAGGAATACAGGATCACACCGGTATTTATCCAACTGAAAGTGATCGTCTAGCGGCGACTGCATTTGCCGAAACAACAACCGGCAAATCTCTTCTCATGCGCCAGCGAAAAATGCTGATGTATGATGACAGAACCGGACTGCTCAACGAAAGAGCTGGACGACAATACATCGAAAAAGAACTCGAGCGGATCAACGACATTGAATTCACCGGATCAATCAGCGTCATCTTCATTGACCTCGATCACTTCGGAGCAGTAAACAAGGAACACAGTCACGCTGTCGGCGATCTCGTTCTACAGTGGTTTTCACAGCTTCTCAAGAAGCGTACACGCGGATCCGATATCGTTATTCGATGGGGTGGCGAAGAGTTCGTCATCTTCTGCACACAAGGCACTGTACCTGTATCACGCATTCATGCCGCCGAGACACGTGACAGAGATGATAATCTCAACACACTCGCGGATCACGGCATGCACATTGCGAATCGCATCAAGAGAGCGCTTGAGGCAGCCCCAGCTAGTGTTGCAGGAGCAGTCATCAATCAACGCGCCACCTTCGGTGTAGCGACCATGCTTGTCACACCGCAAGACGATGTCGAAGGAGCATACCAAAAACTATTCACACAAGCCGAACGACTCGTTGGGAAAGCCAAACTGACAGACACACGAGGTGAAATTCACGTCGCGGAGACATCAATCATGTCGTAACATCCATCGCTCATGCGATGGTTTTTTATTTGTACGTATTGACAAAAACACCCACTTCTGTAAAAATGTCGCCAGTTACAGAAACGAACAAAGTACATTTCACGCATAAAGGAAACCACCATGCGCTTTCTTGCATCACCGCACTGGCACCTACAGCCAACCACTGGACTTTCAATCACGGTTCGCCCTATGACACAACACGAAGCAATTACATGGCTACAATCACACGATTTCGTAAACCTCTGTCATCCCTTCTGGGATAGTGTCATAAATGCCTTCTCCACAGTGCTCGACATTAACCTCTCCGTTCCAACATCACGAGACCAATTGAGCGAACTTCTCGCAGGTGTAGAGATGCGTTCCGAGGGAACAGAATTCCTCATGCTCGGTGTACTTAATTGCCCAGAAGAAGACAAGCCTTGGACGAATCAGGAAATGAAAGACGCGCACTTCCAATACGCACTCCTCACCTACGTACTCGATCCAAAAACAGCACACTAATTCATCCGTCCATGTGGCGGATTTTTTAAATTTTGATATAAAAAAACCGGAAGGATATACCTTCCGGAGTTGAATCAGTGATTCAACACTATACTACCAGTAGAACACGTCGAATGGGTCGTAGTACAGCAATTGAAAAAACGGCCCGTAAGCCGCTATTCGTGAACCCTACACTCTAACTGTGACCCATATACCCCCAACCATCGGTCACCTCAACCACGTGATACGAAGAAATCCATTCCTCAGCATCATCATCATAATCATCGTCTCCGCAGCTCATCGTGAACCGCTTACCATCCTTCACACCCGCATAAAACGAGTGACTGGCGTTCCTGCCCATCTGGTAAAAGCTAATGCCTTCTTCGACAATCGGCTCCATCATAGAACCGTCGCAAAACCACAGATGCCAACCCAGCACCTCAGCAAGATCCTCACAACCATCCGAAAGCGCTACAGCATACTGCATTCGCGCATCAGCGGTCTCCAAGTCCTCATCCCGCATCGTGCGAACACGTGAGACTACAGCCGGATCAGTGACCCGCACGCCCTCACGACTCAGCCAAACACGACCCTCAACATCGAGGACGTACCGAGTGTACTCATGCAACCTTCCTCCCTCAACAGGAATCGCATACATCAACCCGCTAAACTTCTGACCCGACATCGAGCCAATGCGGTTGATCGAACGGCCAGCCAAAACCTTCACACCATCAATCGTAGACATAATCACCTCTAAAAACATATAAATTGTGAAAGACCGGAACACCCGAACTCCCCCGAATCAAAACTGAAGGATTAGAATACCACATATCTCCATACCTGTCAATAGTTGCATGACAAAAAACTAAGTATTGATACAATAGATACGAATATCCCTTTATTTAAAGCCTATTACAGCACTCAAAGTGTTGATAGAAACCGACAACAAGCACACTATCTAGCCCATCACATGACACACTCGAGAAATTTAGATATCCTAGAAACAATATATAATCCACCACACATGAAAAAAACAACCTGCAAACAACTCCGCGGTGCATGCGACAAAGAAATAATCGGAGAAACCCCCGAAGAAATGGGAGAAGACTCCAAGAACCACGTCATGGAGATGGTTAAAACAGGAGACCAGGATCATCAAGCAGCAATAGAGAATATGATGAAATTGAGC
>Ga0209992_10003785_pt1 | contig 12404 bp, 15 predicted proteins | sample 2SBtaG_2_FD_182564 | JGI IMG/M metagenome (GOLD analysis project Ga0209992, IMG submission 182564) | Deep subsurface microbial communities from Kolumbo volcano to uncover new lineages of life (NeLLi) - 2SBTROV12_ACTIVE470 metaG (SPAdes)... | ecosystem: Environmental > Aquatic > Marine >... | reverse complement strand
TAGAATTTCGTGTCTCCTATAGCCTGCCTTTGAACCTTATACGTTATTTGAGGAAGTTCGCCGAGAGTCTGATCGCTGGCAATATCGGTGCTGTCGCGATAACGTGTTAGGATTTCAAGACTACCACTGCCCCAGCTTTTTCTAACGGTTGCATAGGAATTGGAAATGCGACGATTTCTTAGATTGATGTTGTCATTAAATGTTTTGTTGAATTCTTCTCCTTCCAGATCCAGTTTTCCATTGAATTTAAAACCATTGGGCAAGTCCTGAGTATGTTGGGCATCCACTTTCCAAAATGTTTCACCGGTAATATCGTCATCGACAACTGTTCCACTAACAAATCCCTTAGTTCCCTGGCTAGGCGTGTAACGGTATTCAATGCCCGGTGAATAACCACGTTTGCTTCTATATCCGAGTTTAAAGGTTGCATCAGAATGGTCATCAATTGCCCAGAAATATTCATTATTTAAAGTAGTGCCATCGATATCGCTTCTGCCAAATGAAGGAAATAAAAACCCACTTTTCCTTTCCTGGTCTATCGGCAAGTAACCAGCTGGAATATAAAGTATAGGAATATCGCGTATTTTTAAAACACCGCCTGTAAAAACCGCTCTATCACCGGTAATGATATCCATCGACTCGGCTTCAAATAACCAGTCGGGCAATTTTCCCGTGCAGGTAGTGAGTGACACCGACTTAGCTTTATAGTGTTTGTCTGAAAGTCGAGATAACTCACGGCTTTTTATGTAATGCCTTTTCCCAAGCCGACCTCGAGTTTGGAATATTTTTCCCTTTTGGTTTTTGATATTGAATCGGGAACTGTTGGCTTTCAATTTGGTGCCATCGTTGTTTTTGATAATAACGTGACCTCTGGCTTCTCCTTCTCCCGTTTTATTGTTTATCTTAATTTTGTCTGCATGAATGGTTTTGTTTTCCATGCGAATTTTTACTTTCCCCCAAACCCATATAATTTCTTTTTTTACATTCTGTTTCATATGGTCAGAAATGATGAGCACCTCATCCTTCTTTGGATTTTTTCTGCGACTGATTTTTTTGGATGCGTTTGTCAGAGGATTCTTTGTTTTAATCCACTCTGAATAATTTAGGGTTTTTGGCATCTTGACGTTTTCTGAGCGAGATAAAGGCTTGCCATCGGCCCAATACCAGTCAGGGGATTGGTCTGATGTGGTCGGCCCAAACTTTCCATCCAAAGTTTCAGACTCGTTTGGTGAAAGGGGTGTTCCGTCGGCCCAAAACCAATCTGGGATATAGCCGGGCCGTATTTTATATCCCGATTCAGTTAAAAATACTTCGTCGTCCGAATAGATTCGATCGGAATCTTTTTGCAACTCTTCCTTTTCGTGGGGCGAGGAAATTACATTGTCGGGCTCTGAGGGTATGGGTTGGGTTTCGTCGCTGGAAGACGCATCAGTTGCGAGGGTGAGGAGGATTCCCAGAATTAGAAAAGTTTTTTTCATGTTGAAAACATTTTTTAGCTTCGGCCACGGTAAAAATGGATCCTGTAATGCAGACCAAATCATTGGGCTTTGAAAATTCTTTGGCTGCTTGTATTGCATTGGAAACACTTTCTGAAACCTGAACCGGTTTGTTATATTTTTTTAGCTTTTCCTTCAAATTCTCAGTTGTCTCCCCCCTTTTGGGATTCACCTGAACTAAGTAAAAACGGTCGCCAAATTGGCTTAAAATATCGATAATTTTGTCAATTTCTTTATCCTTCATGAGCCCAAGAATCACCAAACACCGAGAAAAATTGATGTTTTTACGTAGCTCCGCCGTCATATTACTGACGCTAGCTACGTTGTGAGCGCAATCCAGAACCACTAAGGGATGGTCCGAAACGACCTCAAGGCGACCTTCCCATCCAACAGTTTCTAATCCCTTTCTGATTTCACTTTCACTGTTTCTCGCAAGAAACTTCAGGCAGGCCGCTATGGCTAAACCTGCATTTTGGGCCTGAAAATGACCAATTAGGGGTAATTTCAAGCCTTTAAATTCTATTTGTTTGTCACTAAAATCGAATGTCTGGGTACCCTTATTTCCGGTAATTTGAGCTACCTCGAACTGGCTATTTAAGCGATAGATCGAGGCCCCTCGATTTCGGGCCAAACTATTGACAACATTGAATATTTCCTCATCAGGTATATGAGCAAAAACGGTGCCGCTTTCCTTAATAATGGAGGCTTTTTCGAAGGCAATTTGCTTGAGGTCTTCCCCCAAATATTCGGTGTGGTCACGGGAAATGGAGGTGATTAAGGAAATTTCTGCCTGACAAAGGTTGGTGGCATCCAGTCTTCCTCCCAACCCGACTTCGAGGATATTCACATCGGTCTGTTGTTGTTTAAAATACAAAAAGGCCATTACCGTTCCAAATTCAAAAAAAGTTATGGGTATCTTGAGTTTATCCACGGCCTCTCTGATTTTAATAATCAGCTCGGTTGCATTATTCTTTTCAATTAAACTGCGGTTGATTTGGATACGCTCACGAAAGTCGAGAAGATGAGGAGAGGTGTATAGCCCTGTTTTTAGTCCCGCTGTCCTTAAAATAGATTCTGTAATTGCTGCAGTAGAACCTTTGCCATTGGTTCCACATATGTGAATGGTGCGGATACCCAGTTGTGGGTCGCCAAAATATTTCAAAAGCTGAGAAGTATTTTGTAGTCCAAGTTTTATTCCGCTATTCGTGAGGCTGTACAAATAGTCCAAGGCCTCTTGGTAATTTGAATTATTCATGGAGTAATTGTGTAAAATGAATTCGCTTGGATTTGCATAAGGCCTCAATACTGAGGTTGTGGTAGAACGGTTTAAAATATTATTAAAATGGCCCCCAGCTCAATTCAAAAAATACAGAGGCAGAATTTTTCATCCGTGTTAAAAAGTGTCAAACAATGAAGAACCCGCAGTTGATAACCATTCCCCTTATCTCGCTATCCTATGACCAGGAAAGGTGGGAGCCCGGTCACGAGTGGGAAGAAAAGATTTTCAATAATAAAAATTATATCAAAATCTTAGCGCCGATGGAAATGCCTGATTTCAGTTATGGAATTGAAATAAAAGACTCTTCCATGTCCACATATTTTGGTCCAAGCACCATTGCTGTTTTTTCAAAATCCGACCATCAGGCTCAAGACAACATTTACCTGGTCTGTTTAAAAAGGAAACCTCCTTTTGTTGGCAAACTGCTGAAAAATGAATCTGACGCAGAAGGGCAGGGGAGAAAAACTTTTATGACCCCTACACCTTTACATATTCCTGAAAGCAAAACCTCCCCCATTGCCGATTCGTTGCACCATACTCTTATCTTTAAAGCGTTGTCTAAACCACAAGGAACACGATTTGTTCAGCAATCAAATATAAGTTGGAAACACCCTCTTATTTTCGTCCAAAAAGAAGAAAACTAAAATTAATAATTTTTAATAAGGGAAAATGAAATGAAAGAAATCCTTCCTGAGATATATACATGGCATGAGTTTTCTGAAGAAAAGCAGCTAAATTTTAACGGATACTTGCTTGTCTCCGAGAGAGAGTCGGTCTTGATCGACCCGCCGGGCATGAACGAAAAGGATTTTTCTGAACTGGAAAGTTTGGCCGGAAAAAATTCTGCACATCCTTTAAAAGCAATTTTACTCACTAATGTTCATCATGAAAGAGCATGTGATAGCTTTCGAAAAAAATTGGGCGCCTCTGTATGGATAAATGAAAAAGATAGTGCGGGGTTGGAAGGAACAGCTGATGAAACATTTGCAGATGGTGATACCTTGCCATGCGATCTTTCGACATTTAAATTTGAAAATCAAAAATCACCGGGTGAGTCCGCGTTCTTTCTTAAGGAAAGGGGTGTCATGATTGTTGGGGATGCTTTAATTGGCAAGATTCCGGGAAAGCTCAATATGCTGCCTCCAGATAAGTACCGTGATGCCGCACTGGCTAGTAAAGGTTTGAGCAAACTTCTCGATTATGAATTTGAATGTCTGTTGGTGGGAGATGGTGAATCTATACTCAAAAATGCAAAAGAAGCAGTGAAATTCTTTCTTGAAAGTTGAGCTATTAACCCAGTGTTACGGATGTTAAATCCTTCCAGAATTGTAGACCGGCTTGAGTCCAGTCTAGAGTCCTGAATTTTTTATCTGTGATTGGAAATACCCGGATAATTTTCAGGTAATCCAACGCGAGAATTATTTTTTGTAAATCCTTGGGCTTGGAATGGCAAAGCGAGGTAAAATTATTTTCATTTATTTCCCATTCAAAGGGATTGGGAGCTAAAGAAACATAAAGGTCTTTAATCTGTTCTTCATTGCGGATCTCAATTAGTCTGGACAAATAGTTTTTCAGGTTCTCACCCTTTAGAATCAACGAAAATCCTAAATAATGGCCCCACCAGAAAAGAATTCTCAACGTGAACATTGTAGTTTTGGAAAAGTTTTGCGGGTAGTCCAAAGAAAGGAAGGGGAAGCCGTTATGGTTTTCTCCTCTTGCTATTTGGTGTTTAACCAAGTCCAGGTTTTCAGGAAGGTCTTCAGAGAATGGGATAATTTCTTTTTCTAGTGCTTTTTGTAGAGTAATGAATCGGTTTTCGACTTTTTTAAGAATTGCGGGTTTATTCTGAAATACTTCAACGTGATTGACGAGTTTGAATTCTTTTTCTGACCAAGCTGAGGGTTCTATGTTTTCACCGCTTTTAGAACTCATCAATTTTAAGGGTAGAGAGGATGATACAAAAATGGCGTAAAAGAACCTTTCTAAGATTCTTTTACGCCAATGGGTTATATATCTTTATATTTTTTTGATGCGATTTCTTCTTTTTGTCGGGCCAGAATATAGGAGTGGATACCATCTTCCTGATCCGGGTTGAGACCTACTATTTTACATCGGCAAACATTTTTTTCATCAATCTTCAGGATTTCGGTTGATACACTGTAAGTGCCTTTTCCTTTGGGCAAGGTCATTTCCATGGGGTATTTTGCTCCCAGCTTGAAAGACTTATTGTCAAATGAAATCCCGCCTGCACTTATATCAACTGCTTTTAGAGCGGTGCTTCCCACTTTTAACAAGATAGGATTCTCTTTTGATGGGTAAACCCTGAAGGATCCCCGAGTTTCAGTGGGATTTTTAAATAGTTTCTTGCCTGTATCTTTACTTTTCTTTTTCCAGAACAAATTCTACCCTCCTATTTTTAGCTCTCCCCGGAACTGTATCGTTTCTTGCCAAGGGGAAGGTGTCTGCGTAACCTGTGGCTGTCATTCTTTCAGGTTCTGCCCCCTTGTCTATAAAATATCTTAGAACAGCTGTGGCTCGTGCGGCTGAGAGTTCCCAGTTGGTTGGAAACCTCTCTGTGGATATCTGCTCGTCATCCGTATGGCCTTGAATATGGATTTTGTAATTAGGATATTTATTTACTACCCGAATCACTTCATCAAGGACGGGTCTTGCCACCAACTCTAAATCAGCTTGTCCTGGTTTGAACAAACTTGCTCCAGGAACCCGGACGACCACTTTTGCATCGCTTGTCTCGACATCCAATTCGGAATCTTCAGCGACTTCGCTCATCTCAGACAATATATCGTTTGATTTTTGCTGTGTCAATTCTTGTATGCTTTCCTTGATTTCTGCGCTATCCAAGAGTTCCAAAAGGCCAATGCTGGCTTGTTCTTCGCCAATAATGGCTTCCTTGAATTTCTGCATGTTCATGGATGCAATGGAATAATAGAGAATGAAAAATGTCATGATCAGGGTAACCATATCTGAGTAGGTAACCATCCAGAGAGGAGCCCCTTCTTCTTCGACAACACCCGTTTGTTCTTGGCCTTTGTTTTTGGCCTGTGCGAATTTTTTGAGTCTGTCTGCCCACTCTTCTTCAATCTTTTCAATTTCTTTGGCGAGCTTGTTCTCAAATTCTTTTTTCTCTTCAAGCAGTCTTTGCTCCAACTCATTCTTCTCTTTTTCAAGCCCTTCTACATCGCCCTTTAAATCTTTGATGATTTCAGAGGGAAGCTTGGTTTTCCCATCTTCATCTTTGTTGTCATACATGACCTTTTCGTAAGAATTGATGAGATCTGTTTTTTCTTTGATAATTTTTTCGTAGGCGTCAATTCCATCCTTATGCTTTTTTTCCTGAGCTTTTACCTTTTTCTTCATTTCCTTGGTTGCATCTGGCTGTGAGCGCAACCGTTTTACTTCCTGAGCGAGGAGTTCTTTCTCCTTGTCGTTCTGGTTTGTTTTACTGGAGACCTCATCCATTTGCTCTTCAAGAGCCTGATTTTTAAGTTTTAATTTTTTTAAGGCTTTTATGAGCTTGGGGTCTTTGACTTCTTTGATGACTTCTTTGGTTTCTACAACTTTTTCGGGGGTAGGGGCTTCGGGTTTAGCTTTGGCGGCTTTTTTTAAATCATCAGCTAATTTATCATTTTCTTTTTTTTCTTTGTCCAGACTTTCTTTTAGTTCTTTAATCAGTTGCTGGTCTTTTTCATTCGACCCGCCTGAACCACCCTCTTCAGAGTCGGATTTTGTATCAAAGCCTACTTTAGAATCTCCTGATACCTGTACGTTCTGGATTTCTTCTTCTTTTTCAGCAACGGTGGTTTTTAGGACTTCAATTTTTTCGTGACTGAGTTTGAGGACGTGTTTGATCTTGGCGTCATGTTTTGCTTTTTCAGCATCACGCTTTTTCAACTCCTTCGCCTGAATTCGGAGTTGCTCTTTGATCATTTCCACGCTTTCGCGGGGGCTCATGGCAGTGTGAGTTCTGTTTGTCCGGAAAATACCGGAACTTTGTTAATATTTTTCCTTATCGTTTCATCATTTTTTGCTGCATGGGACGTCTCAATTTGGTCGGGATATAGGACGAAAGCTTTTCATATACTAGCATAGGGTTATTATCCTGAATGATGGAGGCCGCCCCTTCAAATATGATTTCCAGATTGATTACTTCCATAATTGTCCTGGATTGCAACTTTCCTGCAATGGGATTAAATAGTAAGGATGCCAATAAACTTCCATAAAAAGTTGTAAGCAGAGCGACCGCCATAGAAGGGCCAACCGTCTCCGGGTTGGATAATTTCTGCAGCATTTGGACCAGACCTATCAGGGTTCCAATCATCCCAAAAGAGGGTGCGTAGAGGCCCATTTTTTTAAATATATCCTGAATGATATAATGCCTCTGCTTCATTGATTCAATTTCAATATTCAGTGTTTCTCGCATCATATCTTCCTTGGATCCATCGGCAATGAGGTTGCAGGCTTTCTTTAGGAAGTCAGATTCAATTTCCAGTTTGCTCAGGGCAACAATTCCCTGTCTTCGGCTCAGGGTGCAAAGCTCGACCATGGTGGAAACCATATCGTTTGCTTCTTCCTTGCTCGATGAAAATACAAAAATGGCCGCTCTGAAAGCCGATTTTACGTCTTCAAACTGGAAGGTAATAAGGGTTGCTGCCAAGGTGCCGCCGATAACGATCATCATGCCAGGTAGATTAAAGAAAGATCCTACATCGCCACCAATAAAGATAGCGGTGATGATGAGAGCGACGCCCGAAATGATGCCTGATAATGAAGCTATGTCCAAGGTTCAGCCCTTTTTTAATTCAAATTTTCGAATAAATTGGAAGTCTTAAATTTACCACTTTGTCCAAATTTCCGCAATTTTTTCCGTAAGTTAGCTGATTTTTGAGAATTCCCAATAAAATGCATTTTTCTGCGCTAACTTGCCTAAATCGCATGTTTCCAATTGTTTATCCTGTAGTTTTGTTCATAACGGTTTTTATGAGCCCTATAATTAGCGTAAAATCAAAAATTTATTGGATTTTTGCCGTATTTTTCGTGTTTATTACGGGTGCTGGGAATTTAAGAGCCATTCGGAAAAATCGCCAGAGATATATAATAAATTAGTATGTGAATTTTTAATTTTCAGGGGTGAAATAATGAGTTGGGTATATCTGGTATTGGCAGGGGTTTTTGAAATTGGTTTTACGACCTCATTAAAACTTTCGGACAATTTTTCAAAACTTTGGCCCTCGGTCTCATTTTTAATTTTAAGTATTTTGAGCTTTTATTTTCTTACAAAAGCGATTCAAACGATTCCACTAGGAACCAGCTATGCGGTGTGGACCGGGATTGGCGCGTTTGGTACAGCAGTGGTAGGCATCGTATTTTTTATGGAGCCGGTTACGGCGTCACGCATCTTTTTTTTGCTGATGCTTATTGCTTCGATAATAGGTCTGAAGCTGGTATCGAATTGAGTCTGGCAACTCTATGATCCGGATTTATTCATCGTAAAGATGGCAGTACACGGTATGTCCATCTTCAAGTTCTATTTGGTGGGGAATTTCTGTTTTGCAACGATTTTCTACTTTTGGGCAACGGGGGTGGAAATGGCATCCAGAGGGAGGGTTGAGGGGAGAGGGGACATCTCCCTGAAGAGGCTTGGGCCGTTTCCTATTTGTAGGGTCTAAAGAGGGCTTAGAAGCCAATAAGGCCTGGGTGTATGGGTGTGCAGCATTTCTGTTGAGCAATTCTGTTGGGGCCATTTCTACAATTTTACCGAGATACATAACCGCCGTTCTTTGCGACAAATGTTTTACAACGTTTAAATCATGGGAGATAAACATTAGAGAAAGATTGTCTTCCTTTTGAAGAGACTGAAGTAAGTTTATTATTTGGGCCTGAATAGAAACATCTAATGCTGAAACAGGTTCATCGCAAACAATATACTTGGGGTTAAGGGCCAAGGCACGGGCAATACCAATCCGCTGTCTTTGTCCTCCTGAAAATTCGTGGGGAAAGCGTTTTAAATACATTTTAGAAAGTCCCACTTTTTCCATGAGAGTTTCTATTTTTTTTCTAAGGTCGTTCCCCTGAGCCAGACCGTGAACAGAGATAGCTTCGCCAATGATTCTTTCCACGGTGAAGCGCGGATTGAGGGAGCTGAAAGGGTCCTGAAATATGATCTGCATCTTAGGGCGAATCATTGCCAGGTCTTTCCCTTTCAAACTTAAAATATTTGTGTCTTCAAAGAAGACTTTCCCGGAAGTGGGCTCAAGCAGGCGAAGGGTCATGCGTCCGACCGTGGTTTTTCCGCAACCGGATTCCCCAACCAGTCCAAGTATTTCTCCCTCTTTTATGTCGAAAGAAACATCGTCAACTGCTTTTACCTGACCGATGACCCGCGATAATAAACCGCCGTACACTGGGAAATATTTTTTTAAAGATTCGGCTTTCAATATTTTTTTCATGAAACTTCGTTAAATAGCCAACAAGCAGTTTTATGTTCCTCTGAGTCATTTTCGAGAGGTTTTAGCTCAGGAATTTCTTGTGCACATATATCCATTTTTTCGGGGCACCGCGGATGAAAGGCACAGCCCTCAGGTAGAAAGGCAGGATGGGGAACGGCTCCGGGTATGGTTTCGAGTTTTTCGCTTATCGTATCTTTGGGCAAGGAGTTGAGTAGGCCTTTTGTGTAGGGATGGGAGGGAGATGAGAAAATTTTTTCCGCGGAGGCTTGCTCCACGATTTTTCCAGAATACATAACTGCGACACGATCTGCATATTGTGCAACAATGCCGAGATTATGCGTGATGAGCAGGATAGACATTTGAGTTTCTTTTCTCAACTCATCAAGCAAGTCCAGGATTTGCGCTTGAATCGTTGCATCGAGTGCGGTGGTAGGTTCATCTGCAATTAAAAGAGATGGGCCGCAGACGATAGACATTGCGATCATCACCCGTTGTTTCATGCCCCCCGAAAGTTCATGAGGATATTGATCAATACGTTCTTCTGGCGAGGGCATGGCTACTTTTTGCAATACTTCTAGTGCAAGACCCCTTGCGTCTTCCTTACTTTTGTCTTGATGCAGACAAATAGCTTCGGTTATTTGATCGCCTATAGTGAAAATTGGATTTAAGGAGGTCATTGGCTCCTGAAATATCATGGCAATCTCATTGCCGCGAATTTTTTGCATCTCGGGTTCTGGTAACTGAAGCAGGTCTTTGCCTTTGAACAGAATCCTACCATTTTCAAATTTACCTGGAGGGATGGGCACCAGACGCATTGTGCTTAAAGCGGTGACGGATTTCCCGCAACCGGATTCACCAACCAGGGCGACGGTTTCACCGGGATAAATTTCCAGGTCTACGTTGCGGACGGACCGCACAATATTTTCTTCGGTATGGAAAAAGGTGCTGAGATTTTGAATATCTAACAGCGGATCTTTGGGACTCATAGAATCAGAGTATGTCTATCCCTCCGGATGGTCGTGGTCGTGTCCTTCATGATCGTCGGGTTCATCCAGAATGTCTTCATAGCGATAGCCATCATCTTCATCAATATCATAGCGGTTGTTTTGGGTGTCGATTTTTTCTGACCACAGATCAATCCCACCTTCCAGGCATTTGATATTGGTGTATCCTCGCTGTGTCAGCCACTTCTGAAAACTGGGACTGCGGTCCTGTTTCCAATCGATCAGTACCATTTCGCGATCTTTTTCAAAAGAACTCAGAACGTGTTCGTTATTTTCAGCATTAATTATATGAGATCCTTCTATTTTCGAAATATCGCGTTCCCAGCTTTCGCGGATATCCAGCAAAACAGGTTTATTGCCTGCGTCTATTTGTGATTTCAGTTCTTCACAGGTGATGATGGAAATATTTTTTTCAGAGAACTCCTTGTTTAAAGCATCAAGGGCCGCCTGCACCGGGACATTATGCGTTTTGCAAACAGAGCTGATAGATTCTTCCGGCTTATAGGGGGTGACGGGCATCCCAATATGAAATTGTTTGAAAAGCAAAGAGTGAATTTCTGGGAAAATTCTGTTTGCTTCTTCCATGGCCAGATCAGAAGTAAAGGGTCCCTCAATTTTCTCAATTTCTATCTCAGATATTCTCAAAATATGGTAGCCGTATTGAGAATGTACAGGGCCTATTATTTCTCCTAATTTATCTTCCGATATATCCTGTCCCATAATGGATTGGAGATTGTCTTCAGGCATCCACCCCAAATCACCGCCATTTTTTTTGGAAGGACAGGTGCTGTATTTTTCCACGGTCTCTTCAAATGAAGTACCGGCATCCAGTAATTTTTTTGCTGCAACCACATCTTCCATAGAGTGGGTGAATATCTGGCTCGCTCGAACCCTGATCATATTTGTAATCTCCCGATTCCTGTTTTAGAAGGTTTATATGATAGTACTCCCCATATCGTATGTCAAAGTTCAGTTCTTTGATACGACCTCTCTTCTATATGAAGTGGAGTTGAAAAAGATGGAGGCAGATGCCAAAATGCAGGCCATACTTAATCAAAATTTAAAATAATGAAGCACAGAACACCCCTATATTTAGTCTTTATCCTGCTGCTATCCGGGTGTGCGGGTGATTCCTTCGAGCGTTTCTTTTATGGTATGAACCAGGAATATCAACAAAACGAATGTCGAAAAGATCCCACCATTACCTGTCCAGAAAAGGAAAGTTTTGACCGATACCAGAAAAAAAGGGAAGAGTTATCAAAGAAAGACGATTAAGACTCTTGTCTTAAATTAAATGCCACTGTTGTTGTCCATTTTGAAGGGTAGAAAATGAAACTTTTGGTTGAGCGTTTTACCAGTGATGAGGATACCACGATCAGCGCTATCTATCTTGATGGGATATTTCAATGCTTCGGTCTTGAAGATGAATATCGGGAAGATAAGATAGCATTTGAAACCCGCATTCCCTCAGGAACGTATAAGGTAGGGGTACGCACTACCGGAGGATTTCATGCAAAGTACACTCAAAAATTCTCAGAGATTCATCAGGGTATGCTTCATGTACAGGATGTCCCCGAATTTGAATATATCCTGATCCACGTGGGAAATACGGATGAAAATACCGCTGGGTGTCTGCTGGTGGGAACAGGAGCAAGAGCTGGAGAGGGCGATATGTCGATTCAGTCCAGCCGAGTTGCTTATAAAAAGCTATATTCCAAAGTGATTGAGGCTGCGAAGCAAGGAGATTTAGAAATCGAATATTTCGATAGGGACAGGTAGGGATGATTTCAAAAAATAATATTACAAGATGTGTAAAGACGCTTAAACAACTAATCAGCAGATGTGAATCTTACGGAGAGTTTGATAAACAGGGGAATATAAATTTCCCTGTTGAAAAAACGGAGACAAGTTTTATTTCAATATCAAAAGAAAAATTGATGGAATACGAATCCAGTGGAATGAATATTCTGGAGTTGCATGATAAGTTGGAGGAGCAAGCAGATGTTTGTGAATGGTCAGATGCTTCTTTAGATATTCAATTGCCTAAACCTAAATTAAGAACGAAAATATTTTGAAAAAAATATTTCTCTTCCTGTAGCGATGGCTTCGCCAGATCTTTCTCAATTGTAAACTTTCTTTAAACTCATGCTTATACTGC
>Ga0209992_10003783_pt1 | contig 12406 bp, 13 predicted proteins | sample 2SBtaG_2_FD_182564 | JGI IMG/M metagenome (GOLD analysis project Ga0209992, IMG submission 182564) | Deep subsurface microbial communities from Kolumbo volcano to uncover new lineages of life (NeLLi) - 2SBTROV12_ACTIVE470 metaG (SPAdes)... | ecosystem: Environmental > Aquatic > Marine >... | reverse complement strand
CACACGCCCTAAGTACTTCGGGTCGTTTCTATCTTCGACAACCCCAACGAACCAACTAAACCCGTTTCTTCCCATAAAATTTTGTTGCATAATTCTTTTTCTCCTGCCGATACCCTGCCGACTTTAATCCGTTCGGTAGCTGTTATTTTCGAGCATTTTTTGCTTGACAATCAGCCAACACTATGTTAATATATACACTACTCGAAATCATACATTCCCCTTGCTTTTATTGACTTTAACGCCTACGCTTTTTTGCGGAAGTACAGATGGATTCTGTCTCTCATATAAATGCATATAGTCATTGTTTTGAAAGGATCGTTCTTCATATCTCTCAAAAGGTGTTCTAGAGTCCCCTCGAATGTTCGTATTGCGACCACGGAATAGACTTGTTATAACACTTTCAAATGTCTTTGTCAAGCGATTTATTATCTTCATATTGCTATTTATACTGATATTCTGAGCGACCTCTCTCGGAATAATGCTTGACTATTGGGTGGAGACCTGTTATAATGTGTTTATGGAAAAATTTTCGAACTACTGTAGGAATGAGAGGTTAGTACTTTCGATTACTCGGGTGGCCTGGGGAGTTATCGTTATTTAATTCGAAATATGTAGCGTTTTCGTTACTTGCTGTACCTGTGAAATTAGATACAGTATTACCAATATGATTCTCTCGTATCGAGTCTTTTCGGCATTCTAAGACCATTTTATAGTCTTGTTTTGTAACTCTATGTCTTATCTTTGTAATTACATATCTTCCACTATATTGTGGATCATAAGTCTTTCTATCTACTGTTTGACCATCAGGTTCTACTGGTCGTACTTTAAAACTAATGATTTGTCCTGGTTGTAGATATGATTGACCTTTAACAGTCATACGAATTGCTGTACCTGCTTCTACTTGCATTTTCTGAGCGTTTCTGACACCTTCAAGTCTTCCGTCTTGCGTTACATCAACACCATAACTACCTGTATCATCAGTTCCGTCAGCACTATGTAGAAATTGTGTTGTTGGCATATAAGTTATCATACTCTCTGCATAATCACTTACTCCTCGATTATCAAAATCTACTGGATTATCTCTTACAGCAGGTGCATTATCAGTATCTCCCTCGTTTGTATAGTCAGCGTGTACTGTATCATCAAAAGACTCATGATAATTATAATCTGTAATATCGTATGATTTATTGTATAAATTGTGAGTGATTACCCTATGACCATACGTTCCTAACGCCTGAGCGGCGGCTGTGTCGTGAAAAGTATTGATAAATTTATAACTTTCGACTGATTTAAGGTCATGTAGTACTTTATCTTCAACTACTTGGTCATCTGTAATGTTTTGTGGCATATAAAAAAACTCTTGTATTGGGTCTCTAGCAGTACTACCGTAAACAGCACACATATTCTCCCAAGAGCGTAAATAGAACCCTTTTGTTGTTTCGTAAAAATACATTCCTGCGCCTTTACCATACTTCGGTAATGCTTTTCTTGCAATCATACCAATTGCCTTAAAAGGTGTTATATTTGGCATAACTATTTTATCTTGATTACTTGTTTCTTCAAAATATAATGTTTTACGACTATCAAGACCTTCTTTATCACCTATGATTTCTTGAACCATGTCTGATAGCTTACCTTCGTATGCTTTACTCACCTTTGTTCTTATATTACGCATGAACTCACGACTTGCAAAATGTATTGTATAAACTAGTGTGCCTTGACTTCCTTGTTGTTTATTTGATACTTTATAAACATAGAAAGGATGACCTGTTTCTTCACTTGCATCCACAATGTGGTCAGCGTCTGAAGCACCTGGTGTTGATAGTCTAAAGAATAGTCTTTCTGTACCTTGTATTGGTAGATTAGCAAGTAAGTTTATAGAATCAACAAGAACTAGTGTACCATATACTGCGTTTTGATTAATACCCTCGTATATGTTTAATTCTTGAACCGATGATTGTATGTTGACACCACCTTCAGCACCTTCAAAATTACCACCTGTGCCTGCGTGATTTTGTATTATGATACCGTTTAAATTATAATCACCCGCAAAATCTATTTGATTAGGATTCTTACTACCCATTATTTAACTCCTAAAATTTGCTTTTCTTAATCAATCCGAAAAACTCCTCTGTAAATGCGTCTAGATATTTCTCGTCTAATAGTCTTATTTGCCTTAAATCGTTTTGTACTCTTTCCTCGTATTGTCTGTTTGATATAGAACTCGCACCAGCTGTATCAGAATTAACTTCTAACATATGTGATTCATCACTTGACGTTGTTGCACCACTTGTCTGCGCCAATTCATAATGATGAACTGCGTCCTCACTACCAGCACCATATTTGTCTGTAAGGAAATCTTCAAAGTCTGGTTGTGTCATTGGCCATTGATAATATCTATCAGTAATATTATTCACCATCATAACAACCCAATGATATTGCGGGTCACCATAATATTTAAATGCGATATCTTCTGGTCTTTCGCCCTCTTTTACGTTGTACTTGTCAAATACGAAACGACTTGATGATAAACCTGAACGTAACTTTACTCTTTTAAGTATATCTGGTAGTAATTTGTAGTTTTCATCACCCTTGATATCATAAACCATTAATGGAAATTTATTAAAATACATTACTTATTAAAATCCTTCGTTAATTTTATCTTTAGTTAATAATTCTGTCTCTTGGAATGATAAATTCATTGTAATTTTTGTTGGTGCACCACCCTCGAATGACTTAACACCATCAGGTGTATAGTTTGTGTCAACAGCGGTACATACACAGGTCGCAATCTTATTATAGTAATCGTTTTCACTTGCTTGTCCTGATTGGTCTTGATACATATAATGAATATCAAACTCTGATGGTAGTGTTAAAAATCTGTTAGCTGCGCCTTTTAATTCAGGTGCCATATGAAATCTGAATAGTTGTATAATTTTCTGTACATCCTCTGTTTCTTCTCTATTCTTCGGTGCGAATGTAAAGTTATATGTAAATGTTCTTAACTGCATAGCGTCAAACAATACTTCCATATAAGGATTATCTGCTTGACCAAATGCTTTATTGATGAGACCTCTTGTACCCTCTGCGCCAGATATTGCTTCTGTAATTTCTGTTGCAGCTTTTATTGCTGATTCGCCTACTATTGCTTTAGCGGCGTCAACTAAACCAGTCGCAGCTTTTTCATAATCTTTTTTACCCATGCTTTCTAGAACACCAAATGCACCTGCAGCCGCTGCCCCTACAACACCTGTAGCTGCACCAGTATATGCTGCTGTTGTCGTGTCTTGTACATTAGGTGGTAAATATATCGCAACTGAGTCTGTAATTCTTGTTGTTGTCTTACGATAACTAGACATACCACTACTTGGTTGTTTTCTTTCTTTAGTTAGCAATTGAACATCTTGCGTTAATTGTGATCCTTTTGCGCCTCTACCTTTAGCACTATTAAAATAGTTTGCGCTTTCATTACTACCGCCTGCAACAAATCTACTTGGTGTTGTATAAGTTTGACCTGCTTGTGGTCCTCTTCTAATTGTATAAGTTTTACCTGGTACTTCAGTTACGCCACCAACTGTTTGACCACTTCCGCCCTCATATACATATTTTGTCTTATCTTGAACATTGACATAAAATAGCATATAGTGACCGATACCACCGTTAGTGGTTAAGTCTCTAGGATATTGTATAGATGAATATTGAAATGGATCGTGCTCTAATTTAGATAGAGGACTCTCATCACTAATACCAATAGCACTTTTTCGTAATATAGGTGTTGTTTTACCTGTATTACCACCACCAAAAATGTTGGTCTTTAAATCATTTAATGCGTTAAATAGATTTCCCATTGTTTCCTTTAATAAATACTTTTATAACTGTTATAACTATTTATATGAGTATGTCAGAGAGAACACAGAAATACAAGGGTAAATTTACACCAGAGAATCCTAGTAAGTATGCAGGAGATAGTAAGAATATTATCTATCGCTCTATGTGGGAGAGAAGGTGCATGAAATACTTTGATAACAACCCAAGCATATTACAATGGGCAAGTGAAGAGGTGGTTATACCTTACTATGACACTGCTACTAAAAAGGTGCGTAGATACTTTCCTGATTTTCTCATTAAGATAAAAGATAAGAATGGTAAAGAAAAAACTCATCTGATTGAAGTTAAACCCTCTAAAGATTTACGCCCACCTGTAGGTGGCAAAGGCAAGAAGAAGTCAACTGTACTATATGAAATGAAAACCTATCAGATGAATCGTGATAAGTTTGCTTCTGCTCGTAAATGGTGTGATGATAGAAATATTATCTTTGATATCTGGACTGAAAAACACCTACAACAAAGAGGTTAATATCTCGCCTGAATGTAGTGTAGATATAAACCAAACAGCAACCAAACTTATCACAAAACTACGAAAAAATATCATTAAAAATTAACCGTATGCAGCTGTTAGATATTTAGCAGTGCTATCTGTACCATCAACTGATAACTCGCCTGTATTTGTTGTATTATTAGAAGTGTTGTTTGTATTTGAAGCGTCCGTAGTATTAATTGTAGTAACAACTGTACCACCACTAGCAGTTTCTTTAGAACCCTCACTCAATGTAGCACCATTAGTAGGTGTTACTGGTTGAACATCAACCGATGAACCAGTTACGAGTGTTGTATTACCCTCTGTTTGTGCGACTAGGTCTGCACCAGTTTCAGGATCAATATTAGCAGCTTTGTATATTGAGTCTGGTATAGGATTTAAACTAATTGTACCACCACCAAATTTTTTACCAAATAGTGTTACTGAAGGAGTTTCAAAAGTTAGAAAATCTGGAGAAGGTAATACTGCTCTTAGTAGAGATGCCATTACATCACCAGCACCTTTTAATACATCACCTACACTAGGAAAATCAAATTGAAAGAAACTTTTAACATATTCATACACACCTTTAACAGCTTTAATTGCTAAATCTTTTAGACCAATAAAGTTTCCTTCTTCGTCAGTTAGTGCTGTATCAGGCGCATCAAAACCAAATATACCCATAATAAAACCTATTGCTTTGTCTATTGGTGCATATATTATATCTAATAGACCACCCTCGCCTACTATACCATTCCATAAATCTTGCATAGCTTTTACTGGATCAGTAAATACTGTTGGTATCCAGTTTATTACTGAGGTTATAAAATCAAAAGGCACAGCAATTAATTTTGTGAATAAATCTTTAAACGAAAAGTTTTTAAGTGCCTCAGAGGTCTCATCAAATCCCATTTTACCTATGATGAAAGCAATACCATTTGTTAGTAAATCTAAAGGTGCACCGATTAAACTATTTACTAGTCCTGTGATACCACCTTTGATACCTTCAACAAACTTTTCAAGAAATGTGTCTGGTATTTCTTCACCTTCTTCTAAATCTTTACCAAAGAAACCATTGTAAAACCCTTTTATTGTATCAAATAGTCCTATTATAATAGTGAATGGTAAGAATAGTTTACCTAAAGATTTTAATAATGTTCCTCCTTTACCAAAAACACTAACTATTTGTGATATTACAGGTAGTTTTGCAATCGTACTTCCTAGAGTAGTTAAAGGTTTAAATATATTTACTATTCTTGATAATAAACCTACTTTACCAGCTTGACCTGCAGGACCACCTGGTGAGGCTAATAAACCAAAACCACTTCCTATCAGAGCAAATAGTTTTGAACTCTTAATAGTTTTTATTAAATCAACTCTAAATGCTTTGAGACCAGCGATGACTGTACCAGGTCCTGTTATTGCCCCTTTAGCATCCTCTTTTGTTGCTTCTATAAACTCTTTTGTATTTTCAAAAATCTTATCCATTCCCTCTAATACTAGTGCAAGAGGTTTAACTAGTTTATCACTAAACTTCATTAATGCAGCTAAACCTAGTAATAGTATTGCTAGACCTGTTTTTGGTCCTACTTCAGGCATTTGAAATTCGTTGCCTTGACTGTCTGTATCACCTGCAGGTGGAGGTGCACCACTATCAGCATCAGCACTATCAATTGCTTTGTCTCTAACATTACCACCAAAACCTTTTATTAATTCGTTGACAATCATACCAAGACCTCTAGTAACTTTTTTCATACTAGTAGATATTTGCTCTTGTACATTAAATAATGCTTCAGGAATTCTTTCAATACCAGTTCTTATATCTTCAAATATAGCTATCGTAGATTGCATAGGATTCATTTTCATGATCCCTGGTCCTCCTCTAGATGGTGGTGCCAGATTTACTGGTGACAAAGATGTAGCTGGTGGTGCTATTGCTGGTACTGTTAGTGCCCCTAATGCCATTTATTTTTTTCCTTTACTTGTTCCTGTATATAGACCGAACCAGGCAGCCCCAGCGCCAACAACGATACTGATTAACCCACTTTGTTCCATAGTAGGTGCCTGTAAGTCCATATACCATATTACACATTTGTATAACAATATAATATAAACTGTTAAGAACAGCCTTGGAAATATTCGCCAAGCGTCAACTGCTCTTGCCATATGAATTAATTTTGCATATGGATTTATACCTAAATCTTTAATAGAAGTGTCAACCTCTAAGTCAACACTAATTTTTTGCTTAGGTTCTGCTACTTTAACTTCTTTTATTTCTTCAGCCATTTATCTTCTCTCTGCTTCTCTTTGTTTTTGTTTCTCTTTTTCTTCTTTAATATAGGTTATTAGCATATCAACATATATATCCCTTTCCCACGGCATCATATTCTCAATTTCAGTCAAAGAATATTTATGATGTTGCATTAGAGAAAAATTTACTTCAAAATAATTCTCAAGCGTATTGTGTGAAAGGGCTACCCGAAAAAATCGTTTAGTCCAGTCAATGTAACATCATTACTCTTTTTCGTCTTAGGATTCTTTACCTTAATTGTATGTTTTAATTTAGGCATAGTATCAAAAAACGCTTGCATTTTTTTAAATTGACTTGTATTCATCTGTTCAACGAACTCTGTCAATTCTTTTTTAGTTTGGTCTTTTGCGTTGTAAACTTTTTCACCATTTTCTTCGTATATTTGTAATATACAACTACTGATAACATCTAACATATTGTCAGCGGTAACTGCTTGTATACCTGTATCAGTAAATGAATCAATAGTAGGGTATGTCATAATCATTCCCATATTATCTGTTAATTCAATTTTGTTAGTGTGATTATCTGAATCAACTTGTACTTGAACCTCCGTTAAATCAACTTCAACATCAGCATAAGTTTTTTGGTCATCAGGACAAAGTATCTTTAATTTAGATACCTCACCGACTGACTTTGCCCTTATGTTTAAAAATATATATTCTACATCAAACATAGGTAAACTTGCTACTTTTAATTTATCAAAAGTACATGATGAAACAATGTCTTTTACTGCATTGACAATTTGTGTATTGTCTTTGCTTTCCATTGCAATCATCAATATTTTTTCTTCTTTCACCAAGAACGGACGATATTTTATTTTCTCATCTGTACTCGGTACTTCCAACTCATAAGTTGGAGTATTCAGTTTTGGTAGTGCCATTATTTAATCTCCTTTATTATATAAAATTATGTAAATGGTGGGAATAATTTCCCTCTAAACAGTTTTCCTATCGGAACCTGTTGTTTGGCAGAATTAAATACTTCTCTGCCTGCTCTTTGTAACTCGATAGGTAATCTACCGAATAATCCTCTGTCTGCACCTTTGACATCATGTATAGTTTGTTGTGAATTGCCAAAAGTCATTCCTGCAATATGGTCAGTTGTAAGATTATACCATTGTTTATATGCAAATCCTACATTTATTTTTACTAATTGATTTGAAGAACCATAGTTATATTCTACAGCACTTAATGTCTGTGGAAAAACTTCTATTGCTTCAACACCATAAGTTGGTATGTCTCTATCACCTTCTCCATCGAATGAACCTAGTTGATAGATTTGCATTTTACCTGTGTAATCATCATAATATTTTGCTTCGTTTGATACGTTATTATGCGACATTTTCATCCATAATTCTATGAATTGTCTTTCTCTTAAATATTTATCAGCATAAAAAGAGGCATTTATTGTACCTGCATATTGATGACCAACAACCATATCAACTTCTGGTTCGTTACCAAATTGTTTCTTTTGTGTAACTAAATCTTTACCTGGCATAGATACACTATCACAATGTATATTCATTTGTGTTCCCATTTGTGAAGCTAAATCTAACATTGTTGCTGATTTAGGATTTTGTGCTGTTGCCTGTTCTCTACTTCTTGCTACTAATCTTGGATCTATTTGTCCTTCTCCATATCCTGCATTATTAGACGCACTTACCATTTGTTGTAAACTTGATGGTAAAAATAACTTAACAGCAAATCTTGCTGGTCTAGCATAACCCTCTGCTTTTGCCATAGCAGCACGAAAACGACCAATTGTGTTTTCTGTATTTCCTCTTTGTCTTAGTCTAGGGTCTCTATCAACATTATCTAAACTTCTATCTCTAGGAAAACCTACTCTTATATCAAAAGGACCTACTCGTTTACCTGCTCTAAAAATTGCCATTAGTAAGGTCTACCTTTCTCAAATCTTGCGACTGGTAAAAATATTGCAATTGCCATTTCTTCTGCTGTTATATTTAAAAATGATGACCTAACTTGACTGTATAGGTAATGTTTAATTGTTTTTTTATAATATCTTCCTGATAAATTGCCAATATTATATCTTGTTTTACTATCAAAATTCTTATCACTTGCAAATCTTGATAACTGTCTTAAAAAGTTTACTCTTGCGCCAGGTTGTAAATAGTGAAAATTAATACCATAGAATCCACCTTTTGCAAAGTCTATGGGAAATATCAAAGGAAATCTATCATAGTAAGGTAATGTCTGTTTAAATTTAGGGTCATAAGCAAATAAATTCATAATACCATACTTAGGTGCTACGGTTGCTTTTCCTTGATTGATTAAACTTCTAGCACCAGGCTGTCTAGTCATTGATTGTACCTGTTTTTTGTACCAATCATATGATTTAGGACCAGTTGTCGTGTCTAATATTTTATCAAATACAGTTGCCATACTACTATTTATATTGGTTTATAGATGGTAATTAACTCTTCCTTACCTTTTACTTTGATTTTATCTACTTCTACTGACTTGATATTGTCTAGTTTTTCTTGCGTAAATGATGAATATAATAAAGGTGTTACTTTACCATTATCGTCTTTGTAGTTTCTTGTTGTTGCTTCTAGTCTTGCAGCTAAATTAACTGCGTCTCCTATAACAGAATAATCTAATCTCATTTCACTACCCATATTACCTACAATACAAGTCCCCGTATTGACACCTGAACCAATATTAATATCTGGTAGTCCTTTTTCTTTAAACTCTGCTTTTATTTTATCTGTTTCTTCAGCACATTCGATAGCAGTTTTGACTGCCATTTCAGCATGATTAGGACAATCAAGTGGTGCGTTCCAGAATGCCATAATACAATCACCCATATACTTGTCTATTGTGCCACCATTGTCTAATACTATTTTACTCATACGATTTAAATAATCATTTATGACATCAACTAATCCTTCAGGATCATCATTGTTTTTGTAATACTCTGAAATAGGTGTAAACCCTACAATGTCCATAAACAAGAAACTCATTTCTTTTCTCTCTCCACCTAGTTTTAATTTACTTGGGTCTTTTACTAATATAGCAACTTGTCTTGGGTCTAGATATTTTTCAAATTGTTTTCTTATTTGTTGTTTAAGTCTAAACTCTAATATAAATCTTAGGAATGTAGAATGAAAACCTACTATGAATGCTGTCAATAATATCCATGTAATATCAAATAAGACTAGACTTTTAAATGAGAATGATGTATAATAAAGACCACCAATTGTACCTACACTTAGTAATAATGCAATAGACCAATATGGTGTAAATCTACAAACTAATACTATAACACATCCTACAAAAAATGCAAGCATTAATTCAATTAAATTATCAAATCTTGTAATTGTTTCACCGTCTAATATTGTTTGAAGTGAATTAGCACTTATGACATAATCATACTTCTCGCCAGTAGGTGTTGCTACTATACTCGATAATCCCTCTGCTGTCAAGGCAATAATTACAGTAGTTCCTGCAGCCGCTGAAAAGTCTTGACTTGCTGCTGATATTGTGTTAAACTCTTTGTTCCATCTTAGCCATATTCTTGCGTTTGTGTCTGTATTGATTGTTGCATATGCTGGTACTCTCATAGCAGTTACACCAAAATCATCTGCCTTTACTTGATAACTAGGATCACCTACTGCAACTCGTATTGTTTCTATCGCCATGTTAGGATAAACTTCATCACCTATCTTCATAAGAAGTGGTACTCGTCTTACAACACCATCTATCTCTGGTGCTGTATTGATAACACCAACACCATTTGTGCATTGTGCAAGTTCTGGTAAAGGTCCGACCATACCAGGCCACTCAAATAAAAAGTCAAGTGGGTTGCCTATCTTTGCAACACCTCGTGGTACAGGATTAGATGTTCTCTTTTGTACTGTGCCAGTTTGTGCTATAACTGTGCCGTATGTCAATGTCTCACAAAACTCCCAATCGCCACCAAATCTATCAGGTTCAGTAAACAATATAGGCATAACTATGATACCTGTTTCTGCTGTTCTTAGTTCTACTATTAAATCTGCTAACTTATCTCTTGGCCATGGCCATTGACCATGTTTTTCTATTGCTTCTTCATCTATTGTTATGATTGTTATATCTTGCGATGGCAACTTTTCTTCGTTTGCTAAAAGATAGTCAAAAGATTTAAGTCTTAAAATTTCTTTACCTGAAGGGTCTTGTAAACCAATATATGTCAATACAAATAATGTAATAAAGGCAGTAGTCCAATGAGTTAGTATTTTTCTAATCAAAACCATCTCCAAGGAAGTATTGAATACCCTATCAGATTAAAATACATTTCAATTAGGTACATGGCTACTACAAAGAAAGTTGTTTTAAATATAAATCTGTATGGTTGAGGTAGACTATTTTGCCATCTATTAAATCTACTACCTTGTACCTTTTCTTCCATATTAGTTTTCTGCCATATTATATTTGCCCACCAATTAGCAGATAATAAGTTCTTTAGCATTATAAAAGGCCAAAGTAGTATCAATAATATTTTTCTCATTAATTACCTTGCGTTGTTGATAGTGTACAACCTGCTTGTACTCCGCAAGTCATATCTATGTTATAATCTTGGTCAGTAGAACCAGTTTGTGATAAATCAAAGTCAGTAGAATAACCATCTAAATCAACACGAGCCGCATGGTTACCTGTTCCTGTTTGTGATATATCAACATCATGAGCATAACTACCTGTGCCTAAAGTTAAATCTAAAAAGTGTTCACCTGTACCAGATTGTGTTATATCTACTGCATTATTAGAATTATTTATATCTACAAAAACAGTCTTATCTCCATTGTCAAGTTGTTGCATGGTAATAACATTTGAAGATGAATCTAAATCTAAACTCATATAATGCTCACTTGAAGTTGTGCCATTGTTTCTTTGTTGTAAAGTTAGTGTGTTTGTAGAACCATCAATATCTAACCACAATCTATGGTCGCCTGTGTCAGTTGCATAATCTCCTTGAGAAATATTAAGTGTATTTGTATTGCCTGTTATATCTAATGCAATACCATTATTACCACTATTACCACTTGTCGTTACATTACCTTGGTCTATATTAACAGTATTACTATTACCTGTAATTTGACTATCACTAGACCAATCTGTGCCTATCACAAAATTATTTTCACCTGTTTGCTCAATATTAATTGTATTACCATCACCATCAACATTCATCTTAACACCATTACCTGTTCTTGCCTTATCAGTTGTAATTGTAGATGATTGATTAGTTGTTGGTGTAATATTAACTACTGTTAAAAAGTTTTCGTATGTGTCTGAAATTAAGTTAGCCATTTTTGCTTTATCAAAAGGACTTTCAAATTGATTTATGTCAAAAGTTATATAAGCCGCACCTGTATAACCACTTGGTAATTGATTGCCTGACCAACGCATCCATAAGACTTGACCGTTACCGTTTTTTGCAACCCATGTACCATCACCTGTAAAATATGTACCATAAGGATATACTGCAACATCACTACCATAATCACTATCTGTTATATCAGTATTTGTAGTTGTGATTGTATTTGAGTTATTATTATTTGTACAGTTATAAGCACAACCATTTGTATTACCAACAAGTCCTACTGTACCACCTAATTTGTTTTCTATGAATGCTTCAATAGTTTGGTTATTATTACTAAAGTTTTGATTGTTTTCACCAACTAATACTAAAACGCCACCTGCCTGTACAAAGTTTTGATATCTAGTTTTACCATTACTACC
>Ga0209992_10003782_pt1 | contig 12407 bp, 14 predicted proteins | sample 2SBtaG_2_FD_182564 | JGI IMG/M metagenome (GOLD analysis project Ga0209992, IMG submission 182564) | Deep subsurface microbial communities from Kolumbo volcano to uncover new lineages of life (NeLLi) - 2SBTROV12_ACTIVE470 metaG (SPAdes)... | ecosystem: Environmental > Aquatic > Marine >... | reverse complement strand
ATCCCTTTTTTTAATTACAATTATGGAAATTCACGTATACGACACTTATGTCAAAGCAGCAGATGGTCACACCATGCACTTTGATGTAATTACTGGTGAAAAAGACCACGACAAAGCCCTCACATACGGCAAAGAGTGGTTGAAATCCGTAGGTGAAGGAGAAGCAGAGATGACAACAAACGAATGTCAGTTCTGCCATTCACAAGGAGCACCAGAGCCTGTTGAACAGGCAATTAAGGAAAACGGCTACTTTATCCAAAAGATGGAAGGCTGTCCTTAATCATTTTTCCTTTTTATTCAAAAACATATTTTTAGATTAATCATGATAAAATAAGACATGTCTGATAGTAAATATTCAAAGTGGACAGTCGAAGGAGAAAAGAAAACAAAATGGATTTGTGGATGTTTCCAAACAGCAGATAATTATTTCAAATTCTGTGATTCTCACAATAACACTTTGCAAAAAGCAATTCAAGCTCAAATTGATGAGTTAGATATGACTTTGATTGTTGAAGATTAGAATTATGAGAGTCTAGATTGCAATGATTGCAACAAATGCAGATACGAAAACGATTGCAATTGTATTTAACAATTTGATTACAGTGTTAAGTGCAGGACCTGCAGTGTCTTTGTAAGGGTCACCAATAATATCACCTACTACTGCAACTTTGTGTACTTCAGATCCTTTTTCACCTTTCATTTCTACAAGTTTCTTTGCGTTATCCCATGCACCACCAGTGTTTGCCAAGTGGTATGCTAGTAAAATTCCAGTAACTACTGCACCCATTAGCAATCCAGCTACTGCAGTTGGACCTAATAGAATTCCTAAAATTATTGGAGCGATAATTGCAACAAGTGCTGGTTTGTATAATTCTTTAATGGATGCAACAGTAGCAATGTCTACACATTTTGCATAATCAGGTTTTGATTTTCCAGTAAGAATACCAGAATCTGCTTTGAATTGACGTCTAACTTCATCAACCATTTTTCCTGCTGCACGAGATACACCATTGATTAGTTGTCCTGTAATGATAAATGGAATCAACCCACCAATTAGTAATCCAACAATAATTGCAGGATTGGTTAAACTATAATCTAATTCTAAAACACCTTCGAAAACATGTGCTGCTTCAAATTGAAATGCCTGAATCATTGCCAATGCAGCTAATGCAGCACTAGCAATTGCAAAGCCTTTGGTAACAGCCTTTGTAGTATTTCCAACTGCATCAATTTCATCTGTGACTTTACGGTTTTCTTCACCCATTCCAGTCATCTCTACAATTCCACCTGCATTATCTGCAATAGGTCCGAATGCATCAATACTAAGAACAATTCCTGCCAAACTCAACATTGCCATTGCAGTTAAAGCAGTTCCAAAGATTCCATAAAGAACGGGGTCTGCACCTTCAGGGGCAGCTCCTGATGCAATACTGTAAGAGATGATAATTGCGACAACTAGTGCAATCATGAATGGTCCTGTGGACTGCATTCCTTTGATAATTCCCATTAATGTTAATGATGCATATCCCCATTTTGCAGAGTCTGCAATTTCTTTGACAGGGCCTTTTTTGTAACTTGTATAATTATCAGTAATTTTCTGAATAACTGGAACTAGTATTACACCAATTACAGTAGAACCAAACAAAGCATAAGCTGCTGTTGATTCACCAATGAATTGTGTTATGAATACATAGTTTAATCCAATTGCAATTGCAGCTGAAACATAGAATGAACGATTAAGAGGCTTCATAACATCTGTCACTCCCTTTGAGCCAACAATTACAACACCAATGATTGATGCAATCATTCCAGATGAACCAATTAGTATAGGATAAAGGAAAAAGTTTGGTGCACCAATTAATGCAGCAATGAGTAATGCTGCAAGTATAGTTACAATATATGATTCATAAACATCTGAACCCATTCCGGCTGCATCACCTACATTATCTCCTACATTGTCTGCAATTGTTGCAGGGTTTCTAGGATCATCTTCAGGAATATTTACTTCAACTTTTCCTACCAAGTCAGCACCCATATCTGCTGCCTTTGTGAAAATACCACCACCAATTCTGATGAATAATGCAATAAGACTTGCACCGATACCAACACCTGCAATTGTGATTGGGTCAGGATAAATTAGATAAAGTCCAGTAATTGCCAATAGTGCCATTGCAGGAACTGCAAGACCTACAGTTGCTCCACCTCTAAAGGCCATAGCAAAAGTCTGTCCAAGGCCACTACCACTGAGATTTGCAGCTCTTACTGCTGCTTTTACTGTAATTTTTAATGAAATAATACCGGCTACTGCAGAAAGTGCTGCTCCTACTGCAAATGCAATTCCGTTTGAAGGAGTTAGGAAAATACCAATGATTAAGGATAATGCAATAGCTACTGGAACAATAATTTTCATCTCTCTTTTGAGAAATGCAGATGCTCCTTCTTTGACGGCGTTGGAAATATCCATCATTTCTTTTGTTCCGGCTGGTTGTTTGGTAATCCATGCAACCAAGCCACCTGCAACTAAAAATGATGCAATACCTGCGATAAAGGGCAGAATTTCAGCTATTTCCATGTTATACTCAGCATGCCAAGATATAGTAAATATAAATCAAATAGCAGAAGTTTTGCTTCTTTTTCTATACGGAGGAAATGTTTTTCCTCTAAGTCCTTGCCTTACGAGTTTGTTGAATCTTTTGCCATGAGCAAGATATGGGAATCTCATATGGATCAATTCATGGACTATAGTATTTTCAAGAGTCTTTTCGTCTGGGATCTTTCTTACATTAATGAAAACAAGATTGTGTAACAGGTATGATACACCATAATACTTGTAAGCAGAAGTTCGTCTACCCTCAGTCATTTCTTTTGGGGCATCTAATACCTCTTTGGTGGATAGGAGGATTTGAGGTTCAGAAATGGAGAAACGATTAGAGTAAATGCCAACTTTTTCTAGAATTTGTAATTTAAGATCAGGATCAAGTTTCATAACTTTCCATCAGGAAATCTGCGTTTATCTTGAAATGTCAATTGTTGTACAAAATTTGGTGTATTTTGATTCTGTAAATTATGAATTAATAGGGTCAGAGGTTATTGTGGAGTAATCATCAATCATACAGCCACCGTCTCATCACACCCCGATTATTCCATTAAATCAAGTAGTGTTTGTACTTTATTTCTAATTTCGGCAGTAATGTTCACAATTACTAGACCTTCATGAGGTTGGCCATACATTACAACTGCATTATCAGGGGCATGAATGCATACTGGGAGAACCAACAAGTCTTCCTCACCATTTACAAAAATTCTCACAGGAGATTTCATAGTAAATGCCTTTTTGATTACTTCTATGCTTTGAGGGGTAATTTCAGCTGCAGGATTATCAACAGTTAGTTCAGTTGTAAATTGTGATTTTGGTGGAACTCGTTTTTCTCGTTTTTCTTGCCCATCTATTATTTGCAGAGATGGAACCAAGTCAAAATCTATCATTTTTTCAGTTGTTCTGTCACCAACAGTGATTAGATACGAATCATCTGATAGGAATTTTTGAATTTCACTTTTTTGAGTTTGATTTTCAGGTAAAAGTATCCCTAAAGGGATTTTCATTTGGTCTCTAAGGGAATCAGGTAGTTTCACAGGAATCGAGATTAGTTTGTACTTGCCTCAGGTGCAGGTTCTTCAGAACTTTCAGATTCCATCTCTTCTTGAAGTTTGGCTGCAATGATACTACATTGTGCTGCAATGTTTTTTGCACTAACTCTAAATGCTTCAGCACTTGGAGAATCAGGGTTTGTAATCATAATTGGTTTTCCTAAGTCAGAACCTGCCATGATTCCAGAGTTTAATGGAATTTCACCCAAGAAAGGCATGTTGAATCTTTCACTGATTTTCTTTGCACCACCTTCACCAAAGATGTAATGTTTGTCATCACAGTTTGGACATACAAAGTGACTCATGTTTTCAACAACTCCGATAATTGGAACGTTGAGTTTTTCAAACATTGAAACTGCTTTTACTGCAACATCACTTGCAACATCTTGTGGAGTTGTAACTACGAGAATTCCGGTAATCGGAATAGTTTGTGCAAGTGTTAATGGAATATCACCAGTTCCAGGAGGTAAATCTACAATCAGATAATCTAATTCAGACCAGTTTGTATCAACTAGGAATTGTTTTAAGATTCCAGAAATGATTGGACCACGATAAATTGCTGCTTGATTTGATTGATCAGCAAAGAAACCGAATGAAACAACTTTGAGTCCATTAGAGTCAGCTGGCTGTAGTTTATTATCTTCAACTTCCATGAATCCATCTTTCATTCCAAGCATTAGTGGAATGCTAGGTCCATAGATGTCTGCATCAAGCAAACCAACTTTGGCTCCAGATTCTGATAATGCTAAAGCCAAGTTTAATGAGACAGTTGATTTTCCAACTCCTCCTTTTCCACTGGCAACACCGATAATGTTTTTGACAGTTTTCATTCCAGTGTCATCATCAAGGGAACGGCCTTCCATGACTTTGGCAGTCACATTCATATCAAAATTTTTCAAGTCAGTTAGTTCAGCGATTGCTTTTCTGACATCATCTTCAATTTCTACATTGAAAGGGCATGCAGGAGTTGTTAATTCTAAAGTAAATTTGAGATTTCCATCGTTTAATTCTAAATCTTTAATCATACCCATAGATACGATGTCTTTTTTCAAATCAGGATCAATGACAGTACTTAGTTTTTCAAGAACTTGATCGATTCCAACCATTGCGTCAAAAAGTCAGTTTACTTTATTTAAACATAAGTCAGATACCAAAAGAAATTGGCACTAATTTGAAAAATAAGAAAAATCTTTGGGTTTTCAAGCCTAAAATCATCTAAACATTCATAAATTGAAATTCGAGAAAAAATGTACATTTGTTTTCTATATCTACCCTAGTTGATGTTGTCAGGATTCCTCCAAGCTTGTTTGGAACCACACTCAAAAAGGCTGCAGTAAACATTCTCAAAGAAAAGTACGAGAGTATGATTAATGCTGATTTGGGATATATCATTATGATTTTAGATGCCAAAGTTGATGAGATGGGAAAGATGATTGCCGGAGACGGTGGAACTTTTCACAAAGTCGAATTTGAAGCATTGACATTTTATCCAAAACTACAAGAAATTGTTCAAGGTGAAATTGTAGATATTACAGACTTTGGTGCATTTGTAAGAATTGGTCCGACTGATGCTTTACTTCACTTGTCACAAGTTATGGATGATTATCTAAAGAGTGATGTTAAATCTGGAATGATTCTAGCAAACCAAAGTGGTAGAACACTAAAGGTTGGTTCCACACTTCGTGCAAGAATTACTGCTGTATCATTAGGAAAAGCAGCTGCAATGGGTAAGATTGGAATTACATGTAGACAACCATTCCTTGGTGCAGATGAATGGATTGAAGAAGAGATTAAGAAAGCCAGCGGTGGCAAAGAAGAGCCAGCAAAGGAAGCAAAAGTAGAGGCAAGTTAGAATGGCACGAGAAATGGCATGCCGCAAATGTAAACACGTTACAACTCTCAAAGTTTGTCCAAATTGTAAATCATCAGACTTGACACCAGATTGGAATGGAGTTGTGCTAGTAGTTGATCCAACAAATTCAGAAATTTCAAAAACTTTGGGCATCACTACAAAAGGCAAGTACGCAATCAAAGTAACATAAAATCTTTAAAATCAGATTAATATTTTATCATTATATTGGCATTCAATTCTAAAAAACAATTATCACAATTTCTCGCTGAAGACATTGGTAAAGGAGACATTACAAGTAATCTATTACCAAAGAAAAAAATTACAGTGAAAATTATTTCTCGAGAAAATGCTATCGTGGCAGGAACACAATATGCTAAAGAGATTTTCAAAATCAAAGGGTGTAGTTCTAGAATAATGATAAAAGACGGTTCAAAGTTAAAACCAAATCAAACAGTAATGACAGTAACTGGAAATGCAGGAAATATTTTGACATGTGAGAGAACAGTACTAAATCTCTTAACTAGAATGAGTGGAATTGCCACCCAGACAAATTCACTAGTCAAAAAAATTCCAAAGAAAACAAAATTGTATGCTACTAGAAAGACAGCCCCAGGTCTAAGGTATTTTGACAAAGAAGCAGTAGAAATTGGAGGAGGTAAAAAACATAGACTCACATTAGATGAAATGGTAATGATAAAGGATAATCACATAGCAATTGGGAATTCATTATTGTCATTAATTAGAAAAGCAAAGAAAAAGTACAAAAAATTTGAAGTTGAAGTAGAAAATACACCAGATGCAATACTTGCTGCAAAAGAAGGGGCCACAATCATCATGCTAGATAATTTCACACCTACACAGATCAAAAAAACAATCCAGGTTCTCAAAAATCAAAAACTAAGAAACAAGGTAATGCTAGAAGCATCAGGCGGAATTAGTTCTAAAAATATTTCAAAATATGGTCAAACAGGAGTGGATATCATTTCAGTAGGAAGCATTACAAACTCCATCAAAGGAATAGACATGAGTTTGGAAATCTAAGAATTTAGTTGAACTAGTAATTCGGATGCAGATTTGTTTTTAGGATCAACTTCTTTGATTTTTTCACAGCACTGTATAGCTCGTTTGTTTTCACCTAGTTTTTGATGAGAGTATGCCTTTAACAATAACGCATCAACATCATATTCGCCAATTTCAAGAGATTTATCAAGATATGAAATTGCAGTTTTGTATTTTTTCTTTAGATAATAGATTCCCCCCATTGTAAACAATGCATCATGGTTATGGGGGACTTTTCTGACATATTCCGTGCCTGATTTTAGAGCCTCATCATACTTTTTTTGTTTTGCAAGTTTTTTGAATTCCTTGAACTTTTCAGAATTCTTTTTTAGATTAGGATCTTTTGGAGCTCTACTAAATAATCCAACCAAAATATTCTCACGCAGTTTAGCTTATTGCAAGCATTCTATCAATTGCCAATCGTGCTTTATCAGCAATCTCTTTAGGAACAGTTACAACATTTTTTTCATTTACCAGTGCATCATGTACTTTTTCAAGTGTAATCATTTTCATATATTGACATTCTGCCTTTTCAGATGCAGGAATGAATGTTTTATCAGGATTTTGTTGTCTCATTCTGTATAAAATTCCCGTTTCAGTTGCAACAACGAAATTTTTTGCATTAGATTTTTTCACATGATTTAGCATTCCTTCAGTGGATAAAATTGAAACTTTTTTGTCATCAAAGCTTCCATCTGCAACATCATACATCATTGGAGTAGTACAGCTGCATTCAGGATGTATAACAAATTCAGCATCTTTCATAGAATCAAGTTTTTTTGTCACATCTTCTGGAGTGATTCCTGCATGGACATGACATTCTCCTGCCCAAATATGCATATTTTTTCTTCCAGTCATTTTTGCAACATATGATCCCAAAAACATGTCAGGTAAAAACAAAATTTCCTTGTCTTCAGGAATTGCTTTTACAACATTAACAGCATTTGATGAAGTACAACAATAATCCAGTTCTGCTTTAATTTCTGCAGTGGTATTTACATATCCAACTGCAATTGCACTAGGATGTTGTTTTTTCCAATTTCTTAATTCATCAACAGTAATTGAATCAGATAAAGAACAGCCAGCTTCTAAATCAGGCAGTATTACTTTTTTTTGAGGGCTGATAATTGCAGCAGTCTCTGCCATAAAGTTCACACCACAAAAGAGAATTGTTTTTTGTGGAACTGTTGCTGCCTGTCTAGATAATCCTAAGGAATCACCAGTAAAATCAGCCACATCCTGAACTTCAGGAATCTGATAATTGTGTGCTAAAATTACCACATCTTTTTCTTTTTTGAGTTTCAAAATCTCTTCTTTGAGTTCTGAGGCTTGTTGTACGAGCATAAACCATTGAAAATTAAATGAGTAGTGATTTAAAGAATGGGAAATAGTCTATAATTCTCTGAAAAGTTAGCAAATGTGGCAATTATTGCCATATTACGTGCCAATCTGAATATCATCTGAGCAATATTTTTTCAAAGTTTGAATTGCAGACAAAATTGCCAGTCTACTTGTCTTTGGATTATTTTCATCAGGATAATTTTCAATAGTAAAAGTCATCTTTCCAAATTTTCCTTCAGCTTCAATATGATGTGTATTTTTATCAGTGTTAGGATCTGCAACTATTTTGACTCTAGTTTTTTCACTTCCAATTCCAGTCAAAGAAAGTAATGCTGCAACGTTGATGTTTGCAGGAAATAGTGATACAGCTTCTTTTGCAGTGCCTTCAAAGATTATAGTTGATGATGAAATTTCATCTAAATTAATTTCAGAGTTTTCAAAAAACTTTGCGCCTTTTAGTGAACGAGGATGTTTTGTAGTAGTTATTGTTAATGATTCAAGTTCATCTTTGACAGATTTTATTCCATCAAGGCCTGCAATCGCGCCAGATGGAAGGTAAATTGTTTTTTTGAAATGCTCACATGCATCAGACAAAATATCATAAATTGATTCATCAAGTAGTGCACCAACACTCATGATCATTAGATCTTTTTTATTTTGCAAGATACTTAGTCCTGCATCTCTAACAGCATCCTGTGATGCAGCTTCAACAACGATATCAAGGGGATTTGAAGATAATAAATGAGAGTTTTCAACAATTTCAGGTTTATTTTTTAGTTTCTCAACTAATGATGCAGATTTTTCTTTTGATTCATCAAAGATATGTGTGAGAGTAGCAGGAATTTTTCCAGAATCAATCGCTAATGCAATTTGGGTTCCCATAACACCGCATCCTAACAAACCTATTCGTTTCATGCAAGTATTCTACAAATTATCACTTAATTAATTCTAGTCTAAAGCGACAAAATCATTAAAAATACAAAGAAAAACATAGAATTCATACTAAATCTATTTAAAATAAAATCAGGATTTTAGAATATTGTTTATTTTCCAAAATATGATTTCCTTTGGAATAGGATTTTTGTTAGTAATGTCATTTGTTCTTCCAGTAAATGCAGAAGTTGATTCACCAAGACAACAAATGAAAATGGGAATTTCTGTTGAAAATATCATTTGCAAGGCAGAATTAGAACTAGTAATTAGAACAAATAGTTCTCCTGCTTGTGTAAAACCTGAAACTGCTCAAAAAATGCAAAAAGTAGGCATGTTATTTACACCAATAAAATTTACAGACTTGAACAAAGTAAAATCTTTCCAGACAGCAGAGAATGAAATTGAGACAGTCCCTGCATCATCAATGTCAATTGTAAATTTTTACATCACAGATCCTGATTTGAATATATCACATAGTGGAATAGAGGTAATACCAACTCAAGGGCTCTTTGAATTCTTAATTAATGGAGAAATAATTGATGGACCTCAAAACATGATTGAAACAGGTCCCAATACAGGACAATTTTACATAAAGCTAGAATTGCCTGAAACAATCAATGGGAGACAATTAAGTCAAGACGATATTGTCTTGATAAAATATTTGGATGAATCAGATTATTCAGGTGAAGAAAGGGTTCTAGTAAAGTCAGTCTCACTTACCAAGACATTTGCCAATTTACAAACTTCTGGAGGGGGAACAAGAATTGGTCATGATTTTACTGTTAGAATCTATGAACCAGATGCAAATAGAGATTCAAAAGATGTGGATAGAATTCCACTAAGTGAATTAGAGTATAGAGGAGACGGAGGGATTAGAACTACTCTTGCAAATCCAAAATTTGATGCTAATTCTGCCTATCTATTAGAGACAAGACCAAACTCTAACACGTTTGAAGTTCAGATTAAAATTCCACGTCAATTAGATGGAAAAACAATCCACATTGGAGACGAGTATGAAATCAGATACATTGACCAATCTACTCCATCAAATACCAATGAGAAGGTAATCCTCAAGGGAAGAATAGGATAGAAGATTTCATGGATCAGTTTTGTCAAAGTTTAGTATAACCTAAAGATTTTATTCAAACCTACAAAGTATTGTTGTGCTCAATACAGTCTACAAAGATGCAATAATCAACAGAGACAAGATGCTCTCAATTCTAAAGGGGCCAAAATTTGAGCAGATTTTGCAAAAAGCCCGGGATAATTGGGTAGAATTTACGCCTACCAAAGAAGAAGTAGTTACAGCAGGAATTGATTCTAGTTTTAACAATACAAAATTTCAAGGAATTGAATTGTGGGCCACAACAGCAGTTTCAATAAAATCAGATGGAGAGATTTTAGTTGATTTACACAAATCGGGCCTAGGATCAGCTGATGACATTTCAAGTATCGCAAGTAAAATGGAGATTGAAGCATGTGAAAAAACAGTAGATGGTGTAGATATGGTATTGATGGACGGTTCCCTGCATTCTCAATTAATGACAAGACAAGCAAATTTGGGTTCATCAATTGTAAGAATAATGAAAAAGAAAGACAATGTAATTTTCATTGCAAAGACTTCAAATACAAAAAAACAATTTGAAAATCTAGGTTCTCTTGCAGGAGATATTTTCTATTACAATCATGTAACAAACAATCCAGGATTTAGTAAAATTTTTGTAGAAAAAAAATATGGTTCAGACAAAATTATCTCATCAACTTTTGTAAGGTTAAGTCACTCTACTCCTATTATCAAGTTAGAATTTTTAGGTGACCAACATGAAGAATCTGAAATAAAATCAATCTTAAACAAATTATACAAAACTAGTGTTGGAGGATATCCATATGCACTAAAGCTTGCACACAATAACTGTAAAATATCCGATAAAGAACTTGCAAAGATGGTTAGCTTGTTAGGATTAAGCAATGAAATAGGTTCAAGGGAGGTATTGGGTTGAGTTTAGGATTTGTTATTGGAGAATCAAAACCAACATTTGTTACAGCACTTACCTCAAGGGCGTTATCTGTAGGAGAATATGTGAAAATTGGTTCAGATGAAGGAGAAATCCTAGGTCTAGTTGAAAGATCTTCTGTATCAAGTGCAGCATTTACTGATGTCAAGAACTTTGATGAGGCATCAGAAAGTACTGAAATTGCCGAGCTAAACAAGAGAGACAAAACATTTACTGCACATATAGGAATTTTGGGATTTTTAGAAAATCTAAGAAGAGGACAGTCAATAATACCTGCAATTCCACCAATTCCAGGCACAGAAATCACTTTACCAAGCAAACAAGACCTTGAGGAAATTTTCAGTCCTAAAAAAGAAGGATGGGTAAGCATTGGCAATCTTTTACGAAACAAATCAATTGATGCTAAAGTGAATTTGGACAAAATTGTTTCAAGACATTTAGGAATTTTAGCAATGACAGGAATGGGTAAAAGTAATCTTGTATCACTTGTAACAAAACAAATTTCAAAATTAAAAGGTACAGTAATTATTTTTGATTACCACAATGATTACACCAATCTTAACATTCCACGAATTAATGTAATTGATGCAAAGATTAATCCCAGATTGTTAGATGGAGACCAGCTTTCAGATGTTTTAGAGATTCGAGATAGTGCCACAGTTCAACAAAGAGTATTGAGAATGGCATTTACAGAACATGTAAAAAAATCAAAGGAATTTTGGAAGAAATTAGAAAACGAAGTAGACTTTATTGTAAATTCAGAAGATAAAAAACTCAAAGAGATTCGCTCTTCTGCATACAGAGTTCAAGATATTATTGAAGAATCCCAAAGAAGATTTGAAGATATTTTAGATCCAGACATGGGAGATCCAATCAGTTTCATAAAGGAAGGTCGTGCAAATATTCTCAATATTTCTGAATTGTCAGAAAAACAAGCAAATGTTGCTTTGGCATTTTATCTTCAACAGTTACTCAAAGATAGAAAAGATGCAAGTATTGCAAAACATGGAAAAAGTAAGAGAAATAGAAATTATCAATTCAATTCACCTATTTTTGTAATCATAGAAGAAGCACACGTATTCATTCCAAAAGATCATGACACCAGTGCAAAATATTGGGCTGCAAAAATTGCAAGGGAAGGAAGGAAGTTCGGTTTAGGCCTAGGAGTTGTTTCTCAAAGACCTCGTAGTGTGGATCTTAATGTTCTCAGCCAAATGGGCTCTTTTGCAATTATGAAGATTATTCAAGAAGACGACCAACGCCAAATAGCCTCAGCAACAGAGTCTACTAGTCGTGAATTGATAGCACAGTTGACCTCACTTAATGTAGGAGACGCAGTACTTGTGGGTCAGTGGACTAATCTGCCATCACTAGTGCATGTTGAAGAAGTAAAAGAGAAGATCATGGGTGCTGACCAAAGTGCAGTTAATGCCTGGGCAAATGCAGATAAGATGAAAGAAGTTGCAGTAGAATCAACACAAGGATTAGTTCAAAAGGATTTGTTATTAGATTAAATGTTATTTTCTCACATCTCAGACACACATTTAGGATTAGTACAG
>Ga0209992_10003781_pt1 | contig 12408 bp, 6 predicted proteins | sample 2SBtaG_2_FD_182564 | JGI IMG/M metagenome (GOLD analysis project Ga0209992, IMG submission 182564) | Deep subsurface microbial communities from Kolumbo volcano to uncover new lineages of life (NeLLi) - 2SBTROV12_ACTIVE470 metaG (SPAdes)... | ecosystem: Environmental > Aquatic > Marine > Volcanic... | reverse complement strand
CAAAAGGCATTGGAACTAGTGTTATTCCAATAAGATTAGGAGCAAGAGCTGAAATGGTAGAAATATTAATTTAATATGGATAACAATGGCTAAAGCTAATTTTCAACTAACTTTAGCCGCACCGTTACCTGCAAGGCGAAGAAAGAGAAACCGTAGAACATAAATTGAAAATATTGAAACAAGAAATAAAACATATAATTAAAAAAACTGACTGACTGAAAAGATTTTGTTTTGCCGACCCACATTAAAAAAAAAGAAAGCCCACGCACATTGCACACATTTGCAAATCGCACTGGCTGCCCCACAAGCCAAAATTTACAAAAGAGTGCAATCTTGCAAACCCACACAGTAAGATGAGTCATTGAAATTTAAGAAATAAATAAAGGAATATTATGGATAATCAAGGAATAACAATATTAAACGAAAACTCAAACAATACTGACTTTGCAGTCTTAGAATTGTCAACAAAGGCTGTTAAATTACTAATTGGCCCACAAAAGGATTTAGTTGAACAATCTGGGTTTACATTTAGAGATAACTATGACAATTTTAATTTTCGTCATTTTTTTAGAACTGCTGAAAAACCCGAAGCTGGTAAAGGATTAAATTCTAAAATGGTTATGGATATGAATTACTTTAATAGAAAAGTAATTATATCTATAAATAAAATGATGTCTGAGATAAATAAAAGAGGTATTAATAAAGTTGTTTGTGTGGCTACAGCAGCATATAGAAATGCACAGAACCAAGAAGAAGTTCTTAACTCAATAAAAGAGAATTGTGGTATCAATGTAAAAATACTCAACAAAAAAGAAGAAGCAGAAACAACATATTTTGCATTTGTAAACAGCAAACCTGAATATATTGATTCCGAAGAAGCTCAAATATTAATTGATCAAGGAGGAGGGTCTAGTGAAGTTACATTCTTTCAAAATAATGAAATGGTTCAAACTCATAGTTTAGGCTTTGGAACAACAGATATACAAAAAGAGTTATTTAATAATATTCCTAATGATTCAGAAACATTAAACGAAGGATTTGAAAGGTGCAAATTATTCACTCATTCACACCTTAGGGATATGTACTTAGAAGCCCATAAAGCAAATCTTTTTGACACAGAATTCGACTTATGTGTTGCCGTTGGGACTGCTATAACAAAAGCAACTGGAAAAAAAGGAAATCCACGTCAACATTGCTTTGAAATGTCAACAGATTTTTTAGAGGATAAAATGAAATTTGCAGAGTCCTTGTTTCAAGAATTAAGTGTATCCACAACGTTAGAATTAAGAGACGCTTTAAAAGAATTGGGGGACTCTAGCGGTCAAGGTGGAAAAATACAAGAATTTTTAACTGTCAGGATAGGACTTCCAATGATTGCGGAGCTGTTGGGCAAATTTTCAATAGATAGTTTGATGGTGAGTGGCACTGGCTTGTGGTATGGTGTCTATTTTCAAGAAATATATAAATCATAAAATTTAGATGATAAGTGAGGGAAAATAGATATCAAAAAAGGCCTAAGGTATTAAGAACGCAAACGAATGAGAAGGGAGCTAACGAAAATTCAATTTGGAAAAAAATAATTGATATTAAATCTCAATTATTGGAACTTCAAAGCCCTTCTTTTTCAGTTAAAAATCAAACTTTAAGCAAAAATTATGTCGATTTTGAAATTGAAGATTTAGATGAAGCTAAATTTATAAAAAAAATTGAAAATGTTTTTCAAACAAAAGTTGACAATAGTGATCTGTATTCTTCTTTTTATTCAGAATCAGAAACTACTTCGTCAATAACTGAAGAAATAATAGACGGTTTAAAGCAAGAAGCCGAAAGGAATTTCATTGATTTTAAAGGTCTTCCAATTATTGAAGGTACAATAACTAATAAAGGTCTTTTTGATTATCAACAAAAAATAATTAAAGAAAAGGTTGGTGTTGTTGACTCAAATATACATATGGTTGAGGCATCAGATTTGGTAAAAACTATTGCTTTTTTACATGAGTTTAATGAGGATATAAAAAGTATTTTCTTTCTTCCTACTAAACATAAATTATCGAATGAAGCAATAAAGAAGATTAGGAAAATTAAAAAGAATCATTCTCATTTTATTTATAGTTCAAAAATGTCAACATCGAGCATTATGTTTGATATTTCAAAATATAATTTCAATGAAACGAAACCAATATTAAATGAGATTTATGATAGTCTTAGTGTGCACAATGACTTATTAATTAAATTAGAACTAAAGACTGATTTTGACTACCAATCAATAGTAGCCAAACTTTCAAAACGTAATATAAGAAGCTATTGGAATAATAATAAATCTAGTCTGTTTTTTTGGAGAGAGTATGAAAAAGGAAATAAATCTTTAGAGCAAAGGTCTTTAGATTCGTATATCAATGAGAATATTATCACATCTAAACTTAATCTAAAATTTGAACAAACAGATAAAGAAAAATATCTTTTATTCATTAACGAAAAGAAAAGAAATCTAATTAAAAATGAAAAAATTGATAATTTAAGAAGAATAGATTTTTGCTACAATGTAGATAAACATTTTATAGATTTCGGCACCTTAATTAAAGTTAATTATCCAAAAATACGATTCAAGTTAAATGATTATTTTGTCGATGATACAAAATTGCCAACTCTAAATAAAATACAGCCATCATTAAAAGGAGAAAAAGATAAAGTAAAAAGACTAAAACATACATTAGATAATTTCAACAGTAAGAAGAATGAGTTAATGAAAGTATTATCCTATCCTGATAATCCAAACAATGATTTTACTGATGATGAATTAAAAAGTAGAATAAAGGAAATAAAGATTGATTGTTTAAATGACAAATTAAATGGAAAACAAATTGAAGCAATAGCTAAATCTACTTTAGCTTCATCGCTTTTTCTTATCCAAGGACCTCCAGGCACAGGGAAATCTACTGCTATATCTGAAATTATTTGGCAACATATAATTAGAGAAGATTCCAATAATTATAAAATTCTAGTTACATCTGAAACAAATTTAGCAGTTGATAATGCCATAAATAAGCTGACAAGTAAAACCAACATGTTACTTAAACCAATTAGGTTTGGGTTAAGTAATTCTGTGGATTATGAAGGGCAAAGATTTCTTTTTTCAAATTTAAAAGACTGGAGTACTAATACAACTTCAGAAGACACTATTGGAGTTAATGTTCTTGATAACTGGGTTGATCAGATTATATCACGAGTCAAAAAACACAATAATGAATTAATGGAATTGTGGGTGAATTATTTAACTCAAAAAGATAATCTAGTTAGAAGTTCTTTTTTTGATTCTTACTTAAAGCACTGTAATGTGATAGGCTCTACAAGTGGAACTATAGGAGAAAAAAGTTCTACAAATAGGGATACTGCTTTTTACAAAGCATACAAGGATGTAACTGACTCAGAAAATATTGATTTTAATTTAGTTATTCAAGATGAATCATCAAAGTCTACCCCACCAGAATTGTTACTACCTTGTTTATATACCACAAAAGCTATTATAATAGGAGACCATAGACAACTTCCTCCTATGTTAAATACTAATGAATTCATTGAAGAATTTGAACAAGTATTAAAACAAGTTGATAAATCTAAACATAGTCAAATTAATGACTCAATCAGGTTTATTAAAACTCACAGAAAAGATTTTGATGTTTCTTTTTTTGAAAAATTATTTTTAAAACTTGATAAAAAAGCCAAATCATCTTTCAATGTTCAATATAGGATGCATCCATCTATAAACAATACTATTAATCAATTTTATATAGATGATGATGGGTTATTTTGTGGACTAAATAATAACTCAGTAGATAATGTAGACATATCAGATATATCAAGTAGATATTTAGGTCAGAAATTATTTAATGGGGCAAAAGTTGTTTGGGTCGACACCGATTCTCCTGAAGTTTTAGTTGGTACAAGTAGAGTAAATCACACGGAAGTTGATATTGTAACTAAAATTATTTCAAAACTTTCAGAAGACAAAGGTTACTTGAAATTTAAAAATCACTGGAAAGATGATGATGAAAAAGAAATAGGAGTTATTACATTTTATAGAGCACAGAAACAATTATTGCAAGAAGCGATACCACCAAATATGGATTGTAAAATTTCAGTTGTTGATAGATTTCAGGGAATGGAAAGAAATGTAATAATCTGTTCTTTGGTTAGGAGCAATAAAATTGCAGAATCAGAAACATCAATTGAGGAAACATTCAGTGATAATATTGGAGATTTTTCATTGGGTTTTGCTCAATCTCCCAATAGGTTAAATGTTGCATTATCTAGAGCAAAAAGGTTATTGATAATAGTAGGTAATTCTGAACACTTTTCTCAAAAAGAAATTTACACAAATGTTTACAAATCAATTCAAGATGACCCAAAAGGTTTAATTATTGATTCTAAAGAATTTATGGCAAGTGAATAAGACAGAGTTCATAGTAAATATAAGATCAAGAATACATAAAGTATTTTACAGAAAAATAGAAATTATTGAGGATTATGAATTTGTAATCTTATCTCTAATTGATAGAGCTGGTGGATCAATTAAATTTGATGAATTAGGTGTATTACTTGGCTTTGCCACAAAAAATATTGTTGATAGGAATATTAGGGTAGATAACGCAGAAGCATACTTATTAGACCAATTTTTAAATTTCCTTATTAAATATAAACTTATAGAAAAAAATAATGGGCTAGTAAATAATTTATTTTGGGGGGAAATTGCACTCGAAAAAAAAGAGAAATATAAATTCTTCTCTGCTGAAATTTCACTACCTGATTTTTTTGATTTACGCATTAATGAAAAGGATTTATTTGATTTTAAGAAACTTGGATTTGATTTAGAATTTAAATACGAAAGGGAGATAACCGATAATGAATTTGTTGAACTGGGTGTTGATTTCCAAGAAGGATATGATAATAAACTGAAAAATGAATTTTGGAATAGTAGTAAATTAGATAAAAAGATGTTTTCTATTGATTACATAGAAGATAAGCCAATTAGTTTTGAAAGAAATGATATAACAACTGAAGCCTATATTAATGTAGTAAATAATGAATTGAGTGTTTTTTATGAAGACATTAATCAAGAAAAGCTTATTGATGTATTATATTATGAGCAAAACAAAAATTCATTGTCAGATATAACTCTGAAATGTATTTATGCTAATTTTTTGGGTTCTACCGAGACTATCAATTCTAATAATATAACTCCTTTCTTGAATATAGTTAATTGGGAACAGATAATTATAGATAATAGAGTTTTATGGGAAGTAAAATTTGTTGATTTAATCCTTCCTAATTCTAATCAGCTTCTGAGCAATCAGACTTCTGAAAATTGTGAATTAGCTTTTTTAAAAAGTAATTTAGAAAAGTATACAAGTTTCTGGGATTGGGCTATCGTTACAAAAAGAGTCGATATTCATTTTATATTAGAGAATCTTTCAATTTACCCTTGGGATATTTCTTACCTAATTAAAGAGCTAGAAAAAAGTGAATTAGAAAAAAATCTAAATGAAATAATAAAAATTATTGGCAATAGTCAAGATGATATTGCGATATTAATTCCAAGAATTTCTAATGAATTCTTATTGAAAAATATTAAATCAATCTCATTAGATTTAAACTTGTTTTTATATGATAAACGGGGTGAGTTTGATCAAATAGTATTTACTTATTTAGAATATAAATGGGATTGGTATTATGTTATTTCAAATGTCAATTTGCAAATTTTTATAGACAATTTCAAAATAGTAAATGGATATATACAACCTGAAATAAACCATTTCCTAAATACAATTCTTGATATAAAGAATCAAGGTTCTTTAGTGTATACATACGATTTAATAAAAGATATAGTTGTAGATGTTAATCTAGATAGTTTTAGTAAATATAATTCTCAATCAAGTATTGTCTCTGATATAAATATTTTGAGGTTGTTAAATAGCAGTAATTTAATTTACTGGGGCGATAATAGCTTTCAAGGATTTGAAAAGAATAAAAATATTGAATGGGGTATTATTCAATTAAAAGAGTTTGTGAAATTCTTCAACTATCAAGAATCAATTGATTTTCTTTCTTCAACAATTTCTTCTAGTCTAGTGATTGATGAATTCAATAACTTGAAATGGAATTGGGAAATTATTTCTGAGAACTCTAAATTGATTTCTACAGATGATTTTATTGAACAACAAAAGTCTCAATTAAAATTCTTAAAAGTAGCAGAGTACATTAACGTAGACATTTTATTTGATAAATACGAATTAATTAAATCCAATATTTTAAATGAAGATAACGAAGCATTCTCCAATATTATCTCAAAAAGGTTCTCCCTTATTCAAATACTTAAAAAGGAAAAAATAATTAATGGTGATTTAATTATTAATAATTGGTCTGGTGTCTTTAAAAAAGTATCTAAAGAAGATCTATTATCAGTTGTTAAAAATTATTTTGATATCGTCCCTCTACTTAATAATACGATACAATTCTCAATATTAATAACAAAGGAATTCTCTATTGCAGAAATATTAGCAAACAAAAATTTTAATTGGGATTGGAATTATATTACTCAACTTCTTTTAACTGATGGTTTAACTGATGAAGTTATAGAGAATTATGCTGACAAATTATATTGGCCATTAATAATTGAAGAACATTATACTGAAGAAGACATATTATTGCGGAACAAACTCCCTATAATCTCAACTTTAGTTAACTCATCCAATAAGTATATAATTGACCTGACTTGGGTAGCAATTACAACCAAATATCCCCTTTATGATTTTAACAATGCTATTGAAAGCACTTTTAGTGATGATCAATACAAATGGGATTGGGATGTAATTTCATCAACAGAAAAGATTGATACCAAATTAGAATCTTTAGAAAAATATAAGGATAAAATTAACTGGGAACTACTTTCTTCAAATCAAATCCTAAATGAAATCTTTAACTTAGGTAATAAGGATTTATTTAGTGATTTCAAATCTTGGATAAATAAAGTCAATACTTATTTGAAAACATTTGAAAATTTATGGAAGTTTAAAGTACTAAGTAACATTAGTTCTATAAATTGGCAACAAAGCATAATTGAAAATTTTATTAGCAAGTGGGATTGGGAGGTATTATCTTCGGAATCCTCACGACTGCTAAGTGAAAAAGATATAGACTCAAATGAAAAAAATGTATTTAGATATTCTGAGTATAAACTTGACAAATTTGCAGACTTTATTAATTGGCACATCATATCAAACAGAAGAGATCTTGAAATCTCTGAACAGTTTGTAATTAAGCATGTCAAAAAAGACTGGGACTGGGATGAATTATCCAGAAATCCAATGTTCACTCCCAGCTTAGATTTTCTTATCGAATACTCCGATAAGAAATGGAATTGGAATAATTTTTCCAAAGCAGGATGGTTAACTTCTGATTATATTAAAAAACTGGCAGATAAAGATTGGGATTGGGAAAATATATCAAAAAACAGGAACTTCTCTTTTGATATTGATCTCTTGAAAATCCTAAACCTAAAAGAAAATGTTAATTGGAATGAGATTATAAATTCTCCTAATATAAAATTTGATATAGAGACACTAAAAATTCTAACTAATAATAACATTAATAATTTTTGGGATGTTGTTTCCAAAAGCTCTCGTTTAGTTATTGATGATGACCTTTTAAGTAGATATCGTCTAAACTGGAACTGGGATTTATTAATTGAGTATAATATAATTGAAGTTAATAATGTTAAACTTCTTGAGTCCTATGAATCATCATTGTCTTGGGATGCCATTTCAAAGAGCCCTGCTTTTAAGCCATCATTAGAAGTTTTATCTATTTTTAAAGATAAACTAAATTGGAGATATCTCTCTGAAAAATTGGACATAACTATTGTTATTTTAAGACAATTCAAAAATTATCTTGATTGGGAAATTATAAGTAGTAATTCCAGAATTGAATTCAATAAAAATCTTGTTTCGGAATTTTTGGATGTATTAGACTTAAACAGATTATCATCTAATCCATCTTTAGATAAAAAAGCAAACGACTTAATTCAATCTTTTCTTGCAGAAAATGATAATGCTAGATTTATCTACAATTTAAAAGCGCAACATAGTAATTGGAGAGGTTTTATTTATCATTTTACACACATAACCAATGCAGTGAATGTTATCAATTCTATGAAAATATTAAGTAGAAATAAGGCTTCACAAGGTTCTTTTTCAGATGCCGCAGGAAACGTAGTTTCTATTAGAGACACAGCTCATGATTATGCAAGATTCTATTTTAGACCCCAAACACCTACTCAATTTTATAATGAATGTTTAGGAATGGATTCGAAATCTGGTTATGAAAAAACGTGGAAATACTGGACCCCTGAAACTGATTGGGTTTATGAAAGTAAATGGGTAACACATTATAAAACGGCCAAAGATTTTGGTTTACCTAAATGCCCAATTCCCGTCTTTTTTAAATTTGATATAAAAGAGGTAATAGATAATTATTCTGAAATCTGTGAAATTAGTGATGGAAATATGCAAAAATCGAATACGATGAAAGGTGCAATTTCTCTTATGCATAATAGATTTTCTTTTGAAGATCTTTATAGTACAATTGACAGTACATCAGATCGTAATTGGAAAACCTATCTTGACAAGTCTCAGCAGGAGTTTTTGGTAAAAGATGAACTGGACTTTTCAAAATTAAAAAATGTTGAAATCATAGTTAGAACTGAGGAAGACAAAGATCAATTAATTGGTTTGATTGACTCGAATATGGCATCAATGATAAGAGTTGACGACAATGGAGAGTGTTTTCATAATAATAATAGAGCCATAGATTACAAGATTAATAAAAATGAATTTCATATTCAGTCAAATTATCAGGGAGATGGTAATCAATCAGGAGAGTTTTGGGTGGAAAGTGAAAGTGACTACGAAATAATTTCGGGAAAGGAAAATGTTTTGTATAAGGAAGATAAAAAACTAGTTTTTTATCCAGAAATAGAATTGTCATTTTCAGGCAACACTTGCTTTACCGCTTATTTTAAAGATAAAGTGACTAATAAACCTGAATGGGAAGTTGTTAAGTATTGTGATAATGATTCATTGGAAGAGTCATTTAAGCAAATAAATGATAAAGATGTAAATTTACAAGGAAGTAATACAGATTCTTCAAGCATTAAGATTGTGAATAAAGAAAAATTAAAAAGTTGGTGGAATGCATTAAGTATCGATTGGAAAAAAATATTGTATGCTAATTGGGAAAGGGCATCAAATTCAAAAGACATTGCCCTATTCACAATGCTAGAAGATTTTTATGCTTTTGAGGGAATGCCAACAGAAGAAGACGTTAATAATTTAGTTTATGCAGATATTCTAAAAATATCAGAGATAAAACAATTACATATATCTGAATCATATGAAGTTGCCAAGGTCAATAACTTGATACCACTATCTTTTCTAAAACAATTGGAAATTTTAAGAATTATAGAAGTTTTCGAAGATTTGTCTCCACTTTACGATCTTCAATTAAAACTATTTACCTTCTTTTCTGGAGAAATGCCCTATTCTGCAATGAATATGGATAAAGAAATGATAAAAGGTGAGTTATATGAAAATGCTTTATCATCACTTAAATTACATATCCCGAATTGCAATATTCAAGCACAAAGAGAAGATTACTTTGCTTATTACTATGGCGACTGGGGAGAATTATTTGATGGAGGAGGTTATTCTAAGGAGACTAATTTTAATGGCATATTAGAAAAGCTATCAACAATAAATAAAGAAATTGAAAATGCGTTTCAAACCAAAGTAAGGCATTATATATTGCGCGAGCACATTTTAATTGTGGTTAGAAATTATTATGATTATTTCTTCAATTTCTTTGACGCTACTGACAGTTATTTATTCATGATTTTCCTTTTTTTACATGATATAGGAAAACCAAAAGCATTCATTAATGGAGATATGAGCAAACAGCATATTGAATCAATTAACATTATTGAATCAATATGGGATAAATTACCTTTTAATCAAAATGAATTAAAAATTGTGGTAAAGTTGCTTGAGAGAGATACTTTAGGTGATTTCTTTCAAGGTAGAATATCCTCTAAAAAGTCATCCTCCAATATAGTCGAGTTATCCAAAGAGTGTGATTTATCACCACAAGTCTTTTTTAAGCTATTAATGATTTATTACCAGTGTGATGTAGCTGCATATACTGCTGATGCGGGAGGTCTTAAATTCTTAGAACATTTATTTGAATATAAAAATGGAGAAAAAGTTTTTGATGAAGAAGAAAGTTTGATTCGATTTTCTCCAAAATACTGGAAGATGTATTTAGAACTTAAAAAAGAAATAGAATTATGTCAGTAAAACATATTAGAGGCAACATATTTAACACTAAATGCCAAACCATAGTTAATACAGTCAACTGCGTTGGTGTAATGGGTAAAGGAATAGCACTAGTTCACAAACTCAGGTACCCAGAAATGTATTTGGAATATAAAAACCACTGTGCAAAAGGCTTGATAAAACCCGGGCACCTATCATTATATACTAAACAAACAAATGCACCATGGATAATTAATTTTCCTACAAAATTTCATTGGAAATATCCGAGTAAAATAGAATGGCTGGAAAGTGGCTTACAAAAATTTGTTGAATCATATGAAAAAAAAGGAATTACTTCAATAGCATTTCCTTTACTTGGAACACACAATGGAGGATTAGATACTGAAATTGTTAAAAATTTGATGGACAAATACCTAAGTCAATGCAGTATTGAAATCGAAATTTACGACTATGACCCAGATGCAAAAGATGACTTGTTTGAAAAGTTTAAAATCAGCTGGCTATCATTAAATGAAAATGAAATAAAAAAAGAAACAGGAATACAACCTCAATACGCAAGAAAAATAAATGATATTGTTAATTCAGGACAAATTAAATCAATGATTGGTCTTGCCAACTTCAATGGGATTGGTAAAAAAACTTTAGAGAAAGCATTTAATTATGTGCTGAATTCGACTCCTAATAATCAAGCAAAATTAGATTTCTCGTAAGGCAATATTAAACAGAGCTAAATTGAAAATATAATAATAGAAATGAAGAAACCCCAGCAGGTAACAAAGGCTATAAAAAATAGGCGACATACTTGTGAAATAAATATGTATCGCACGTTTGAACTTCATCGTAAGTTGACAAATTACGCATCGATATCGCCTACATTTTCATAGCCAAACCGTTGGCATGAATTAATTTAAAGATTTTGAAGACGCCCCTATATATTATCACATTATTATCTTTTTTGGTAATTTCCTGCCAGTCAGAAAAGGTTGAGCCTAAAAATGATTTATTAATTAAAAATAAAGTTCAAGTTGATAATCTAGAAATTGAAGTTATTTCTCATACTATCAAAGATTTAATTCATCCTACACCTCCTCCTCCACCCCCACCTAGATTAAAGGAATCTGAAGAAGATTATAATAAAAGGGTTACTGAAAGATCAAAAGAATTTAGAGAATATTGCGATACCACAATTTTCACTTTCTATCACTCTGATTCATTAACAAGCTTTAATTTTTCAAATGAAAATTACCCTGAGTTTCATATTCAATCAAACAAATCTGATGCAAAGAAGATTTCAATTGAAAAGATTAAAACTGAGGAACAATTTAAATTATCGATTGAAAAACCAGATGATAATTGGAATAATTGGGAAAATGAATTTATTGGAATAGTACAGTATTCTAGAATTATATTTAATGATGATTATTCCAAAGCTTTGTTTCATTGTGATTTTATTTGTGGTGGATTATGTGGGGGCGGAAGTATCGTCCTGGCAGAAAAGAAAAAAGATAAATGGATAATAATTAATAACGAACATATATCAACAAGATAAAAACATCATGCCAACACTGTCTAAAGCTAATTTCCAACTACCTTTAGACGCAACGTTGTAACTAATTGATTAATGGAAGATTATATATTTTATTTCATTATTGTTCCAATTATTTTATTGTATCAATATGTTATTATTTGGAAAAGAAATCAATTGGAAAAAATTGGATATAACTATCCAATTTTTAATTCAAGTTTTAGATGGTTGTCAGATTTTAAACAAAGGGTTAAAATTGATAAAAACTTAAAAATTAAATATAAAACGCTTCTCTATACTATCTACATTATTTTAGCTGTTTATGTAGTTATGATATTAATAATTTTAAATCTTAAATAAAAACATAGTTACAACACTGTCTAAAGCTAATTTCCAACTACCTTTAGACGCAACGTTAGGCATCATAAAATATGGAAGATTTTGGATTTAGAAAAGTAATGCAAGAGAAATCAAATGATGATCTCTTAGAAATACTAAAAA
>Ga0209992_10003778_pt1 | contig 12412 bp, 12 predicted proteins | sample 2SBtaG_2_FD_182564 | JGI IMG/M metagenome (GOLD analysis project Ga0209992, IMG submission 182564) | Deep subsurface microbial communities from Kolumbo volcano to uncover new lineages of life (NeLLi) - 2SBTROV12_ACTIVE470 metaG (SPAdes)... | ecosystem: Environmental > Aquatic > Marine >... | reverse complement strand
AGCGAGCATTCTTTGCGCCCCATCTTTTAGTATACTTTGTAAAAGGTCTATTTCTTCTTGCTTATTAAGAGCGATAATATTATTGTTTTTCATGGTGGTGTTTCCTTTGTTGTTGGTGAAGGATCGGGCTGATCTTATCCAACAGGATACACCGCTATCTTTTTAACTCATACACCAGAAATGACTATAGCTCCAGGTGAATCAAAAGGCTTTGGTTTTGTCGAGATGCCTAAAGTCGGTCATCTAAAAGTCGCAATGCAATCGCTAAACGGTAAAGACATTGCGGGTAATAAAATTAGAGTTAAAAAAGCGTAGAAGAAACAAGTACAAGCGCGCCACTATTTTTGCGAAAGCTTGTTTTGGGCATCCGAGCCCAAGCAAGCGGCAAAAATCACGTGGCGCGCTTGAATTCTTTATACATCAATCGCCTAATAATGGCTGCTCCTTTAGGAACTTTGCTGTTGCTAATTCCGGATCAAAATTCATATTTAGGCAGTAGCGTTAAGCTTATTACTTGCGTCATTTACGCATATATGCACACCCTCTTTTACCATGCATATAATGCTTGTTCCGCTACACACTTCATTAGGATTAGGGTTGGTAACAATCCCATCTGACCCAATATAAGCTAAAGGGAGACCGTAGTTATTTTCAACAGATACAAATATAATGTCTTTCCATCGTTTCTCCGTGAAGACCACATCCAATCGTGCTAAGTGATCTCCTGAGTGACTGAATAAGTTCTCCATAACCGTTTCAGTACCCGGAGCAACGATAGCACGAACGAGAAGTTCTGGATAAGCCCTGATAGGCCTCATTACAGTTTTAGCGCCTGCGACTAACATTCTGTTACGATTTAAATCATCAACGCTCTCAGCCGCAATGATCGCTTGGGTACCAATTTCTTTGATTCGAGTAAGAACATCAAAAGTTAAGCTATCAGCCGTCTCATCTTGGGGTCGCTTTGCCAGAACAATAATATATTTCGCTTCCGCCACATGTACAGCGTTAAGAGATTCATTGCTTTCACTCTTACCGTCATAATGAACGACGCCAAACTCAGTTATTTTACTAGGAAGGCCATCAGAATATTTTCGTGTTAGCAATTGAATCGGTAAATCTTTTAGCTCTGGCGTTTGTCTTATCTGTGAAATAAAACGAGTAAGATACGCTTCGGTGTCTTCGTCCGGTGTGTTCACGATAAGTATGTGGTCTTTCATTTTCCATCTCCATTTGCCATTTCGTTTTGCTTCTAGTGCTTGTGCTCTGCTCTCAATAAACTCAGCTGCAAGTTCTGCGAGTATCGAGATCGCGAAAAAATAAATACAGATTACTGTGATTAAACGCCCCTGCCATGTACCGGCAGAAAAATCACCATAGCCAACTGTTGTAGCCGTAGTAATAGACAACCAGAGTGCATCGCCAGGACTAAACCCCTCGAAGTAAACCATTGCTAAAGCATGAATGGCGATCAACCCGGCCAGCAAGAGGAAAAGTTTTCCCAACCGAATAAGCATGCTTGTTTCTTGGTGCTTTGTAAATTTAATGTATTTTCTTTTTTTCCAGTACGACCAAAATATAGGTCGTTGAATAGCTGACATTATTATTCCTTTCTGCTCCAGTGTAGATTAACTTCTTCCGTCACTCTGCGTTTTATCTCTGCTTCGTCATTAGGATTAAGGTCATACTTTTCCGCAAGGAATTTCAAATCTGTATCATCGAGAGACAAACCAATGCGTGGCCGTTGAATTTTCTTGAAAGGCAATCCAACAATCTTACGAATCATATCGCTTGGCTTAATACCGTGATCAATTGCATCATGCTGAATCTGGTCATTTCGAGCCGCTTGAAAAGAGAAGTGGAGCTGAATTTTCTTTAATGCCGCTTTCTCAAGACCCCATTTTCCCTCGCTATCTTTAGACATGTGGGTGCATTTCTTCTATAGCTCCGTCATCAATATAAACTTGTAAAAACACATCAGTATCACCATCAGACCATACTTCAACATTGACACCGAAGTTCTCATCAGGACTTTCACATTCGTGATAAATAAGTTCTTTACCATCACTCGCTTCTGTAATATTTTCTTTTCCTGGGTCACGGTCGTAGAAATACGCTGTTGCATTTTTTATTATCTGAATGTACTTGGGCGCATACCACCCCTCATACTCAGGGACGTCTTGCTGGACATTTAATTCAACTTGGACATCTTCAAATAAATCGGAAAAAACATCTTCATTAAAGAGAGTTAAAACCTTTTCGCGTGGAATTTTTAAGGACAAACAAATAGTCTGCTCGCCGTCTTCATTCTCAAAAGACATGTAGATGATGTTGCCGTACTGATCCTTTAAAGAAATTTCTTTATTAACACCTGACTCATATTCATAACCACATATTGAAACAACCGTTAAGGATTGTTCTCTTAAAGATTTTGGTAACTCGGTACGATACTTAAAGACGACAATGTCGTTTACATTCAGTTGATCAGGCGAAGAGATAACTCTTGCAGGCCCCGTATCCTTTTCTTTTCCTTTATAAGCCTTGAATAATTTTTTAAACATTTGAACCTCGTAACAAAAGTGCGCCCGTAGACGCACTCTGAAACAACTATGATTATGCTTCTTTTTTCTGGCTCTTAAGACGAGCAAGAACACTATTTCCAGAAGCGGAGTTTTCACCAATGCCAACGCCAGCTAGGCGAGCTTCAAGATCATCCCCTTGGGTTTCCATCCAGTCACCGGCTTCGAGGTTGTCTTCAAACTTTTGTTGCTTAGCTTTAACCCTCTCAAGCGCAGCAGAAATTTTGTTGTCGGCACTACCCGAGGCAGAAATGTTAGATGAAATTGCCGATGTCGCTTTTTGAAGCTGTTCTACAGTTTTCACCTTATCCAGATCACGCTTATTTTTCTGAATTCTCTTTTCGTAACCTTTAATCATTTTGTTGACTTTATTGACGTTTACTTTTGCCGTGTCATATTCAGTTTTAAGCTCGTTTCGCTCACTCTCTTTTTCAGAAATACGTTCAGCAACTTCAAGGGCTAATGCTTCCTCGTCTTTTTCCAAACAGGCCATCGCTTTTGATTCAAGACTTACAATATCTTCGTTTAGCGTATTAACCTGGCGATTAAGGCTTATTTCAGTACCCTTCATGCTGGTCAATGACGTCTTCGCTTTCGCTAATGCTTCACCCGCCTCACGAATTTCTTGCTCAAGAATTCTTACTGCATTTGCATCAACAACGGATTCACCCACTTCACTAACACCGCCCCGTATAGCTGTCATGATACTTTTTAAAATACTCATCTTTTTACCCCGTTTAAACTAATAGATCTTGTTCTTGAATTTCTTCCAATACTTCAATCGTATTTTCAGCTTGTACCTCTAACTCGTGAACTATATTTTCGACTGAAGTGCTAAGCGCCATTGCGCCGAATAATATATACATGTCGCCTTGCAAACCCAAAGAACTTAATGGGACGGCAGGGCTCATTTGTAACATTTCAACGTTAAGCGCAGCGATTTTCTCAGGCTTAACATCACTTACTTTGAATAGCTGAGTAACGGCCAATAATTGAGTGTCGGTTTGGACCAGGTGAATCGAGAATTCGTCATTATTTGAACAAGCCACCTCCAACACGCCAGACTCGGAAAGAACCGCTTGGAAAGTAGTTCCTTCGGCAGTTGTTTGCTCATTGAGCTTATGCATTAAATCTGCAAGCATTTCAGGCTCCTTTATGGTTTTCATGTCGCCATATTATGGCGTTGAGTTAATAATATATGCCATATTATGGCTTTTGGCAACTTATTTACCGCGCTTTGTATAAAAAACACCTTCATGCCTTCCCCATGCCTCTTGGTGATATTGGTAGGTAGCATGAGAACCTAAATGATTAACTGCTATTGTGCTCTTTTCGGCATAGAAATTGGTTGGAAAGACAAAAGCCGCCATCATTTGTTCTTTGGTTAGATTGCTTTCTATAGCCGCGTTGCCCTCAGAAGACACCAACCGCTCTTTTGGAGACTTGCCAATTTTAGTAGCAATAGTCCAACCCCACTCACCAAATGTTGGCACATTGGTATGGTATTGCTCAGTAACAAATCCTGCATCTTCTACTGTTTTACCAACAGAAATAAACGCTTTTTGGGAGTGGTAAGGTGAAGTAGATTGCACGACCATGGCGCCATCACCTGACAGTAAATCTTTAAGGCGACTATAGAAAAAATTACTGTAAACCTTATTGATGTCTGGGTGACTTGGGTCAGGCAAGTCCACAATAATCGTGTCAAAACGCTTTTGTTCGCTAAGAAGTTTTTCCATCTCTACAAACGCATCACCAACAACAATAGAAACTCTAGGGTCTCTGAAAGCACTATTATTCATTGCCAGAATACGCTGTGCTAAATCGATTGGCATATCCTGATCGTCACCTCTGAACATAGAAATCATTTCTTTATCGAGATCGATTAGCGTTACCGTCAAAGGGTTCCATTGTAAAATATCTCTTACAGCTAAACCGTCTCCGCCACCGATAACCAACACATGGTCTTGTCGTGCAGAGGCTGTCAGGGCTGGATAAGTTAAGTAGCTGTGATAAATTTCCTCATCATTGCTTGAGAATTGAAGCCGCCCATTGATATATAGACTTGTGATTTTAGGTAAGCCCTTTCCTATATACCGTTCAGTTACTGTCAAATGCTGATATGGAGTGATCTTGGTATGTATTACCGTATCTTTGAATAGCGTTGCTTGCATATTTTCCATCCAGCTCGCACCACCTAATGCCAAAGATGTAATAATACCTAGCAACACAAAGTGAGCTATAAACAATTTACCGACCGACTTTAATCGCTCTTTATAGATAATAATAAAGAAGAGCCCTACGATGGAATTAACTAGCGATGTAGAAACCGCAGCTATGATAATGGGTAATTTTAAACAGACGAGAACCCATATAGCCGCACCTACCCCAGCCCCAATATAATCAGCACCATAAATGGTACCAATATTGTGCTCCAAGTGTTCGCCGTGTAAATCTTCACGAATTCGGGCGATCAATGGTATCTCCATACCTATCATTAGCCCGAGTAACCCTCCTGCTAGAAATGGCAGGACTTTGGTGAATCTTGTGAGTCCACGAATAAACTCCCCATCAGTCGTAATTGTTGGGTGTAAGCCATAAATATCTTGTAAGTACGTGGGTAACGTATAAGACAGTGAGAAGCTTAATGAAAGAAGAATGATTGAGGTGGCACCCGCAAACCCGATCGCCCACTCCAGCCAGACAAAACCATTGAATGGGCACTTAACCCATTTCGCGATAAATGCACCAACGCCCATCGAAACAATCATAATACCTATCATGGCATAGATGGTTGACTCCATTGCGCCAAGCACCCGGCCTGCGTAATGAGCCATTAAGTATTCATAAATTAACCCGCATGCTGCTAACGTACCCATAATGGTTATTAGCAAAGCATCATGAATGAATAGCTTTTGTTTCAGACTGAAAGTTGATGCCGTCATATGATTACGCCAACACACTGATAATCAATAAACCAATAACAATGAAAATCGCAGCTTCAATTAATGCAATCCCGGTGTTCTGCTGGTTGTCTACCTCCTCGACAACATCAATATTGTGAAGGATTGCTTTACGCGAAATAAATGAAAAGAACGTTGTGACAAAAGACAGGCATACCGATACAGCTGACCACCATACGGCAGACATAAATGGCGTAGTATGAATATACTCAACCATAGAACCTGCTGCACTAAACGCTAACGCAGATCCCAATAAGTGGCCCGCATAGCGAATAGCTAATGCTTGATTACCACCCTTTAACGCCAGCTGAAGAAATTCCCCCGGGTGACGGCGTGAATAGATAAATGCTCTAGCTCGAGTAACGGCAAGCAAAACGACCTGAGTAGAAAAGAAAGCAGTTGCAGCTGCTGTTAAGCCGGTCCAGTCTTCCGCATCAACCCACCCCATAATGGCATTAATGATAATACCCAGTGCCACGAAATTAGCGGCTTGCACTATACCGATTGCCTTGTTTTCATTATGAATCTCATTCTTCAATGAGAATTTATGAAAAATAACAAACTCATTAATCTGAGCGCCTATTTTCAAAAGAACGACACCTGCAAAAGCATACGTTAAGATATTAATGACTTCTTGAATGTATGATGCATCAGCATCTCCTTTTACTGCTGCAGAAAGTACCAGGCCAAGCGCAATAGCACCACCAGCAAAAACAGTACCAAAGGCATAGTTATCTTTCTTTGAGAGTTCGTCAGTCGTATTGACGCCAGCAAGTACACCCAACAAGTAACGGAAACTTGCGATGCTAGCGACAGCAACAAGCATATTGATAGTTAGGACAACAAGCATCCAAGGTTCTATTTGATATAACATATATTTGTTCCCTATTTTCCGCCAAATGAACTGCGCGATGAGGTATAGCTCGTACTGCGTGAATTACTGTATACGCTTTTACTAGCCGTCTTGTATGAGCCTGGTGTTTTCGTCTTACTATAACTCGCTGTCGATGAAGAGCCCGCATTAGGTTTACTTGATCTCTGCGAGGAAATTTTCGTTGTTGTAGCACGCTTCTTGGCATAAGCACTTTGAAATTTCTTACCCTGTCTCGCGAACTTTTTCTTTGTTTGCGTTTCAAGAGCAGATTGAGACTTCTTCTGTCGAGGTGAAGTATATGTTGAACGTCCGTAATCGTGGTAATAACTATACCCTCGTCGGCTACTCCAACTATCGTAATAATAAGGCCTGTTCATCATGCTTGAGAAGAAAGCATACTGGCCATACCAAGCCCATAAACTACTTCCACTACTATTAGTTTGCCATGATCCATAGTGCGGGTTACCCACTAGCTGTGCTCCGGCTCCTGAGTCACTGACCCCATCAATCCTTTCTTCGGCTGTTTTACTTAAGGCATCTATACGGGGAAGCCTTCCATCAGATAAATCAGCTAACACATTGATAGGGTCAGCTAACATCTGGCCATACAAATGTGATTTCGCTGCATTATTGATTGCTACAAATTCGTTGTTCACTTCTTTGTAGCGCTCAATATCACCTTGGTCTGAAGCAGAAATGTCCGAAATAGCATCGGTTAAGCGTAACTTCAAGCCTTGGAATATCGGTCCTTCACTAGTCGAGTCTTTGGCTAGTTGATCTATCAAATCGGATAATTCAGGTTTGTGTATTGCTACTTGAGAGGCATACATTGCAAGAATTGCTGAGTTAGGAATGTTCCCTGCCTTGATATGCCCCTCAAGGCGACTCAGGTTTCGTTCTGTCGTTCTGGCAAACTCATTTAATCGCTTTTCACGCTTTTCCTGCTCAGAGCTACAGCCTACAATCAAGAGCTGTACCAGGAGAACAGTAAAAATAAGTTTCAACTTATTCATTTATACTTTTCCTTATAGGGTTAACATTCTCATTACAAAAAATTACGACTCAAAAGGTAGGCATCGATCAAGAGACCGCACCTCCACAATTGAATCACTAAAGCTCTCTGCTATATATTTGGCTGACAACTCTGGCTGAGCATCACCACACATAAAAACATCGAAGGCCGCATATCCTTTTTCTGGCCACTGGTGAACCGACATATGTGAATGTGACAACACTAGAACCCCAGTTAGCCCACAGCCCTCACCAAAACTATGAAAATGATGTGATAGCACCGTGGCACCAGCAACAACTGCGGCCTCCTCCATCAAAGTCCTCAGTTCTTTCTCTTTCAAAAAAGCTTGCCTGCCTTTGCATTCAATCAATAAATGTTTGCCAATAGTCACTTCTTCTTTCTTCCTGTAGTGGTCAAATAATTTTGGACTCATCTCGACGATCTCGGCTATCTTTTAAGCTAATGGTGGGGTAAACAACCATGGAGAAGGTTTTGCGCTTACTTTGGAAACAAATAGTCAAAACGTTACCAGTTGCCACCACACGGACTGACAAGCTAATACAACCCGCCGCTATCGGTTAATTTGTAGGCTTTTTCATTAGGTTTATCGGTTTTGATCGTGGTTGCTGACGATATCCTGATGGTAACACCTTTGAGAGTGACTCATATCAGAATGTCTGAGAACACACGACTTAGATTTCAAGCAGTAGCCCATAGACTTGAGGAGAAAGAAGGCTCACCCATGTCTGACAGTCTGGTCTTTCAGAAACTTCTTGAATACAAACCAATTTTAGTTATATTCAGTTTAAAATAATCTCTAAGATAATCAGCCTACTTACACCACAAACAACAATTATCCCAAACATATTCCTCCGCTGCCAGCCATGGAAAGCGAAGCGAGGGCTGGTAGTCCGCGATAGGCGTAGGTAATACTGGGCACCCGTCCGTGCGTAGCGCCAGAGGGGGTCTGGAATTACATCCGAAACGCCGTCTAGTCATTTGAGGTAGTGTTACGGAGTCAGCATCGAGCTTGCAATGATGTGACGCAGTGACACGGACGCAGGACGAATCGGGGCGCCGAAGGCATTAATTGCCACGTGATTTTTGCCGCTTGCTTGGGCTGGGATGCCCAAAACAAGCTTTCGCAAAAATAGTGGCGCGCTTGACTCTTTTTTCATTATCTCCTTCCTGAATCAGTAGAAAATTTCTGTGAGCATTCTTTTCTGTTCTCAAGTAATTAGCGCTAACAATTTTAAAAAAAACTACATTTTTTAACTCTAGCGTCGATTAACCTGCTGAGTAGAAATGATTTCATCCGCGATGATGCTTAGATATTAATTTTTCTAAAGTAATATCAGGAGGAGAAATGAATGCGCGATACCGGAATAATTTTCAACTCAAAGACTAAAAAAACACCCTAAGAGGGAGGTGTAATGATATGCATCCGTCATTGGAGAAACTAATAAATTTTGGAGATACTTATGTTTAATTCTCAGCAAGCATTAAAACAATATAGCGCTGTAGATCAAACTGTCCAAGCAAAACACACGACACCGCATCAACTCACTGCAATGTTGTTTTCAGGGGTCTTACGTTCATTGGAAACTGCCGAAACTGCCATGAAGCAAAAGAAGTTTCAACTAAAAGGTGAGCAATTGAATCAGGCTATTAATATTATTGAGGAACTTGACGATTCGCTCGATTTGGAAAATGGCGGCGAACTAGCGCAAAACCTAAAAAGTCTATATCCATACATGGTCCAGGTACTTTATAAAAGTAGCTTTAATAATGACGTATCCTTGGTTCGAGAGGTCTCTGATTTACTTCAGGAAATAAACTCAGCCTGGGAAAGCATCCCCCTTGAATACAGAAACAATACGTCCATAATGAAATAAAATTAGTAGCACTAAACATATACATATCTAAATGCACTCCGAACAAAGCCTCACAAGGAGTGCATAAAATGTATCACTATATAAATAAACTACCCTGATGGCTCTAACCGCCTACTACTGGGACTTTGTTATGGGCATGCTTTGCCATCAAGTTAATAAGCAATACTGTTCTTAGTTAAGATCACCACATAATCCTTTTCCTGTTAAAAAAATATAAGCCCAGTCCTTTATGCGATTGCCTCAGCAGTCACCACATAGCCTAACGGATCCAGTTAACGTATGAGAATGTGTTGGTGAGATTTTAATGGCTCCAGAAAGTCAAACTCTTCCCCTTCAATATAACGCTCTGTATGAACTAACCATGTATGAAACTGATAACACGCCCTGACTTATAAACCTAAATCCTTTTTAACCCAAGCTCGCATAACATTAGCAACACGGCGTGAATCATCATGAACCAGCATTCTAATTAGCGCAACTTTATCATCATATGAATTAGCGGTATCTAGCATATCAGCTGAAATAGCAGATTTTTTAGGTTTCAGTCTTGCTTTCATTTCTTCTAGAGATTCACCATCTTGTAAAACGTTAGGGTCATCGGGCTCTTCACCGTTAAGGGCGCCTGCGAGTAGATTTTCTTGTTCATTGTCCAGTGCATACTGATCTTCAAACGCTTTCTTAGCCGAATCGGGGTGAATTATATTGGTAACAATTGGTTTGAAAACCGTTAAAATAAGTAAGATAAAAATAGCGGCAATCAACAATTGACGCCCTATCCCTTGGAGTCCAACATCCCGCCACCAAGCGAGTTCTTCGGCAACTAATTGCGGTGTAAATGAAGCCTCCATGACGGTGACGGTATCGCCGCGGGTTGCATCAAAGCCAATCACACCTTTTACTAAGGCTTCAATGTCCGCCAGTGACTTATAACCATTGTCATTAATCACCGGGGCAGCGGCTTCAGCCGACGCAGGCAGAAGTTTGATTTTTTGATCAATCACCACAGCCACAGCGAGACGGGTAACCATACCGGCTATTTTCTTTTCATGGCGAATGGTTTTATCGACCTCATAATTTCGGGTGCTGGAGCCTGTGCTTGAACCTGAAGAGTCATTACCCGCACCCCCTGCCGGGGTTAATGGGTTATTAGAAAGAAAGCCTGGCACCCCAGATGCTCCTGGGCTAGAACTACTCTGCCCTGACATTTGCTCACTTCGAAGAGAAATGGTTTTAGGGTTAAATAACTGACTGGTACTTTCGATCAGCGTATAGTCGACTTCGGCATTGACTTCGGCATGAATATTCTCTTTCCCCAAAAAGGTCGACAAAATAGAGAGTACCCGCGTGCGATACATAGCTTCAACTTTATTACGATATTGTAGTTTATTGTTAGAAAGATTAAATTCACTCGATGTCGATTTTGAATGTAATAATTTTCCATGGGAATCAACTACTGAAATCGATTCTGCCTCCATAAAGGGAATACTCGAGGCCACCATATGGATAATTGCTTCAACTTGCCCTGTACTGATCGTTCGCCCTTGATGTTGGAAAACAACCACCGAGGCTTTCGATGCCGCACGATTTCGAATAAATACAGATTGTTTCGGAATAGCTAAATGCACTCTGGCGCGGCGAATAGAATCAATTGTTGCAATCGATATGGCTAATTCCTCTTCCATAGCCAGTTTATAACGCATTTGCTCCATAAATTGGCTGGTTCCCATCGATTGATTTTTACGAACCAAATCAAAACCACCAATCGATGATTCGGGCAACCCTTGAGAAGCCAATATTAATTTAGCCTTGTGATACTCTTCTGAGGATACCGTTACATTACCTGAAACAGAATCCAACTTAACAGGAATATCCGCCAACATTAATGCATTATAAATAGCTGCTTGATCTTTCTGACTAATACCTTCGAACATTGGTCTGAATGAAGCGCCATTAAAAATTGAATAAATCAAAAGTGAAAACAATGTCACGACAATGACAACTACGACCGGAATGGATCTCTGAATAGCCGGTTGTTGAAAAAAACCACTAACAGGCGGTTCTTTCAAATCAGCATTATTGCTTTGGGCTATTGTGGATTGCTCTACCATAAGACGTGTTAATTAAAAAAAGCTTAAACCAATATATTTTAAAATCATGATTATCCAGAAGTACCTTTGACAAAAGATACAGTGCAAATTGATACTTGGCTAAAAACCAAAAAGATAATCTAAGATCAAATAAAACCGTTTCATAAATCCATTTAAAAAACCTCTCCTGATATTTTTACGGGGCGTCTTTTCAATTAATGGACGCCAGCTACCGTTACAGCACTGGACTAACCAATCTCATATAGTTCGTTATAAATGTTACAAGCATTAAAACAACAGGTTGATTTCGTGAAATTCTGAGGACTGTTGTAATAGATAAAAAAACTGTTGAAAATTGCTGGAGGCTATTTCATCGTCCGCTTCATTATAACATGTTACCGATGTTTACCGGACTCGTTATCATACCGTCCGTTACCTTTACCTCGTCAACACGGTGTGGCCTAAATCGCAAAAGAAAACCTGCTATCCGTAAATATACAATGAGTTAACTTTAAAAAAGGTAACCAGCCGTGAGGGGGAGTATTAATAAGACATTCGCGAGAATATCGACTGGTTACCAAAACATAAAAAAATCTAATTAACTGTTCAAAAGCTAAGGAGGTTTATGAACTGTTGAATAAATATTACGGGAAAAAACCACCCTTGAAAATATATCGAGACCTTTGCGCGATCAGCTCACATAGCCAGTTAAATTCTGGGACTTCGTTTTTTTGATTCCATTTTGTCCAATAAGGACAATATATCGTCTATATCTACTGAAACACATCTGCTTTCCCCCTTTAGTCTGTTTTTCAGGCACAACTTGCCCGCTGAATAGATCTGCCACGCTTGATATTGTGTGCCACACACATCAATTGAAAGCGTGTGCGATTACGATTGATACCCAGATAACGAGCCTTTGCCATCCCATAATGCAGCTTTAACACACCAAAGACACGCTCCACGGTACTGCGAACACCGGAATGGGTTCGGTTAAAGAGT
>Ga0209992_10003777_pt1 | contig 12412 bp, 7 predicted proteins | sample 2SBtaG_2_FD_182564 | JGI IMG/M metagenome (GOLD analysis project Ga0209992, IMG submission 182564) | Deep subsurface microbial communities from Kolumbo volcano to uncover new lineages of life (NeLLi) - 2SBTROV12_ACTIVE470 metaG (SPAdes)... | ecosystem: Environmental > Aquatic > Marine > Volcanic... | reverse complement strand
TTGCATGACGACTCATGAGCTCTTCCATGCCCGCCTTGAGTCGGGAGCCGACAATGCGGCAGTTTTCCTGAAGACCGTCCTCATCGATGACATCCAGAACCGCCAGCCCCGCAGCCATACTCACAGGGTTGCCCCCATACGTGTTGAAGTGAAGCCGGTTGGTGTAGGCCTCGGCAATCTCACGCCGGGTAGTGACGGCGGCCATCGGAAACACCGTTTCCAATGCCTTGGCCAGCACAACCATGTCTGGAATGACTCCTGAGTTCTCGAATCCCCAGTAGTTCTCTCCCGTTCGCCCGAATCCGGTCTGCACTTCGTCCGCAATACACAGGCCACCGTGCTCTCGAATCACGTCATAGGCCTCGCGAAGGTAATTGTCTGCGCCGGCCGTTACGCCACCCACGCCCTGAATAGGTTCGGCGATGAACGCCGCAACCTGACCAGGGGTAGAAAAGCGGATCAAATCGCGCAGTTCCTCGACACTTTTTGAAGCCACTTCTTCAGGCGTGCCATCGAATGGATTCCGATACGGATCCGGGCACATGGTATGATGAATACGCGAGCCCAAGGGGATATCCCGCTTCCAGGTGTGATGCGAAGTCATCCCGGCAGATGACGAGGACATCCCGTGATACGCATTGCGCAAGGCGATGACATCCGTATTTCCGGTATAAGCGCGGGCCATGTTGATGGCGAGCTCATTGGCTTCGCTACCGCTGTTGACGAAGTACGTCACATCCAGCCCGTCCGGCATTTTTTCGGCTAGCTTCTTCGAGAGAACCGGAAGATTCGGATGGAGATAGATCGTGGTCGCATGTTGGAGTGTGGCGACCTGATCCTGGATCCGCTGTGTGATCTTCGGATGACAATGGCCACAGGAAACGGTCACGATACCGGCAAGCATGTCGAGATATCGTTTTCCTTTGTCATCAAAAAGCCATTGCATGTGCCCATCGACGATCATGATCGGGTCGGCGTAGATTTTGAACACCGAAGGGTGAACGTACTCGGCACGCATGGCCGCGACTTCTTCCTTCGATGGCCCGGAATAGGGCGCAGACGTGTAGTCTGTGGCGGGCAGTTCCAGTTGATCAGTAATCTGCATATCACTCATGCTGTCAGTCAATAAAAGTGTGTTTGTCGGTTTCCGGGTCCGAATCCGGATCAGATACGGGAAAGAGGCGGGTCAGCGCGAAGTGGATGGCTCCCGCCAGGAAGAAACTCACGAACCAGGCATAGGTGTAGAGCGAATTGAAGAAATCCGCGACCACGATACTGCCGTTTGAAGCCTGTTGCAGGAAGCCCGGCACGTTGACCGCGATTCCCACCCCGATAGCGACCAGCGCTCTCCAGTTGATTCCGCTCGCTCCGAACGAGTATTCGCCCACACGGCGGTAGAGCTCTTCGACATTCAGGCGCATCTTCCGCAGTACGAAATAATCAATGATCATCACGCCTCCGATCGAACCGAGCAATGCGCTGTATCCGATGAGCCAGGTAAAGATGTAGTTGGCCAGGTCTGAGTAGAGCTTCCAGGGAAAGATGAGGATGCCGATGAAGCCAGCTATGAGCCCGCCTCGTTTGAAGTTGATGACCCGTGGAGCCAGGTTGGAAAAGTCATTGGCCGGGGAGACGATATTGGCAGCAATGTTGGTCGAAAGCGTGGCGATGGTCAGTCCGAAAAGTGCGAATCCGATCACGACCGGGCTTTCGAATCGACCCAGAAGCAGCACCGGATCCCAGATCGCTTCCCCAAAGATGATCACGGTCGCCGAAGTGACAGTGATGCCGATGAAGGCGAACAGTGTCATCGTCGTCGGTAGGCCGATCAATTGACCGAGCATCTGCTGGCGTTGATTGAAGGCGTACCGCGTGAAATCAGGAATATTGAGCGAGAGGGTTGCCCAGAAGCCGACCATAGCGGTCAGATTAGGCCAGAAAGCGGCCCAGAAACTGAAATCCGAGCTGAGTCCTCCGCGCACCTGAGCGACAGTTTCGTCGGATAGAACCCGGCTGAAACCACCCCCTTCTGAAACGGCCCACCATAGCAAACCCAGGCCCACGAGCAGGAGAAACGGAGCGGCAAGCGTTTCAAGCCACTTGATGGTGTTGATGCCAGCCAGAATGACGCCAATATTTACGGCCCAGAAGAGAAGGAAGCTTAAAAGTTGACCCAGCGAAAGGCCAAGAACAGGCAGCATGTCAGCCGCTGTCGCAGGCTCGAAATCGAATATGATGGAGTGCAGCGTATAAATGGCAGATCCGCCGATCCATGTCTGAATTCCAAACCATCCACACGCCACGAGAGCACGCATCAGGGCTGGAATATTGGCTCCGATCGTTCCAAATGAGGCCCTGAGTATGACAGGAAACGGAATTCCGTATCGAGTCCCGGCGTGCGCGTTGAGGACCATCGGGATGAGGACCACCAGATTGCCGAGAGCGATCACGAACAGGGCCTGCCCCCAGTTCATGCCCTGCGAAATCATACCCGAAGCCAGCGTATAGGTCGGGATATTGACCGCCATCCCTACCCACAACGCGGCAATGGCCCACATACCCCACGACCGCTTGTCTGCGGCGACGGGAGCGAGGTCCTCATTGTAGAGGGCCGATTGTGTGATGTCAGTTTGTGACATGAATGCGCGACATGCAATCGATGGTTTCTGCTGAGCGGAAGAGCCCGCTGATCAGGGCTTGGTAATCGCTTCGTACGAATCGGGACGACGATCCCGATAGAAAGCCCAGGTATTTCGCACTTCGCGAATGAGATTCAGGTCCAGGTCGGCGACGACTACGGCATCTTCCGTCCGTGGTCCTTCCACCATGATCTGGCCGCGTGGATTCGCGAAATACGACTGTCCGTAGAACTCGCCGATATTCCAGGGCCCTTCCATTCCGGGCCGGTTGATGGCGCCGACGTAATACATATTGGCGCACGCTGCCGCGGGCTGCTCCAGTTTCCAGAGATACTCACTCAGGCCAGCGACCGTGGCCGAAGGATTGAACACGATCTCCGCACCGTTCAGTCCCAGCTCGCGCCACCCTTCCGGAAAGTGCCTGTCATAACAGATATACACGCCGATTTTGCCGACAGAGGTATCGAAAATCGGATAGCCCAGATTGCCTGGACGGAAGTAGAACTTCTCCCAGAACCCCGGGTGACAGTGTGGGATGTGGATCTTCCTGAATTTTCCCAGATAGGTGCCGTCCGCTTCGATGACGGCGGCGGTGTTGTAATACAGGCCGGTCAGGTCTTCCTCATACATCGGCACAACGATGACCATGTTGTGCTTCTTGGCCAGTTCCTGCATCAGGCGCGTGGTGTCGCCGTCAGGGATCTGCTCGACCATGGAATACCACTTGGGATTTTGTTCGGCACCGAAATAGGGTCCGTAAAACAGTTCCTGCATACACACGACCTGCGCACCCTTTTCAGCTGCTTCTTCGATCAGCGCGACGTGTTTGTCGATCATCGAAGCCTTGATTTTTTCGACGGGAGCAGAGGTATCCTCACTCAAGGTGGCTTGAATCAGCGCCGCTCGTACAATTCGATCTTCCAAAACTATCCCGGTTTGAATGTGCGAAAGATTTTCCCCGAGTCCCCAATTCAGCCCGAAGCGACTCAAATCAGGTGCCCAGAGCCTCAAAATAGCGGTTTTGTGGCTATTCCAGGCGTAGGAAAGGCCAATTTACCCGACTCATGCTGAAAAGCAAGCTGGAAGAGAGTCACTAGAACGGGATCACTTTCCGAAGCAAATCCCTTCGATCGTTGATTCCTTGATCAGGGGTGCCGAGTTTCCCCGATCCCACGCCCTAAACCATGACGCACTCACCCGACGAACGTGACCCCAGAGTAGCCGCCGCGATCGGCCGCTACTGGAAGAAGAATGTGACCATCATGGCCATTCTGCTTTTCGTCTGGGCAGCTGTTGGGCTCGGCGCCGGAGTTCTGTTCGCGGACTCATTGAATGCCTATTACATCGGCGGATATCCTCTCGGATTCTGGTTCGCTCAACAGGGCAGCATCATCACTTTCGTGATTCTGATTCTGATTTATGCCCTCACGCTGAACCGATTGGACAAGGAGCACCATCGTGACCTGGCGCGCCTCAATGAAGAGGATGCCACATGAGCGTGCAGGCCTGGACATTTCTTTTTGTGGGGGCGACGTTTTCTCTCTACCTCGTGATCGCATGGCTGTCACGCGTTTCGGATACGAAGGGATTTTATGTAGCCGGGCAGGGCATTCCCGCGGCGGCAAACGGGATGGCCACCGCTGCCGACTGGATGAGCGCCGCTTCATTCATCTCCATGGCCGGGATTATTTCGACGCTGGGATACGCGGGCGGGATGTACCTGATGGGATGGACAGGTGGGTACGTATTGTTGGCACTGCTCCTGGCCCCGTATCTGCGCAAGTTCGGCCACTACACCGTACCGGACTTCATCGGGGATCGTTATAGATCAAATGCCGCCCGGATCGTGGCCGTCGTGTGCGCCATTTTTGTGAGCTTCACCTACGTCGCCGGTCAGATGCGCGGAGTCGGAATCGTGTTCTCCCGATTTCTCGAAGTCGACGTGAACATTGGCGTCTACGTGGGAGTGGCGATCGTTTTTGTCTACGCCACACTGGGTGGCATGAAAGGAATCACCTGGACGCAGGTCGCTCAGTACTGGGTCCTCATCACCGCATTTCTGACTCCCGCCATTGCGATCAGCCTTCAACTTACCGGGACTCCCATACCGCAGATAGGACTCGGAAGTGAACTGGTGGGCGAAGGGACGGCCCTTCTTGAAAAGCTGAATCAGATCCACGCCGATCTGGGATTTGCGTCCTACACAGAGCCCTTCATAGGAAACTGGGACAAGCTGAATGTTTTTGCAGTGACTCTGGCCTTGATGGCCGGTACGGCGGGCCTTCCGCACGTCATCGTCCGATTTTACACCGTCAAAAACGTCGCTGCTGCCCGCTGGAGTGCGTTCTGGGCCCTGTTATTTATCGCACTGCTCTATCTCACGGCCCCGGCTATCGGGGCGTTTGCCCGTTATGCTATGCTCGATGGCCTGCACGGCAAGACCGAGCAGGAGCTTCCCGGATGGTTCCACTCGTGGGAGCAGACGGGCCTCCTCCTGTGGATGGATGATGGTGACGGCCGTCTCTCCTACACGGGCGGTGACCGGATCGACGAAAATGAACTGTTTCGAAGTGGCAACCTGGGAGCTGCCAGGATAGCAGAGCTCAAAACGGATCATCAGAAGTGGCTCGACGGAAATCCCGATGGAAGGGATGGGCGACCGGCGTTGCGACAGGCGGGGCTCGTGGGTCCGGATCGTGACATCATTGTGCTTGCGACACCGGAGATGGCTGACCTTGCCCGCTGGATCATCGCCCTTGTGGCCGCCGGGGGCCTGGCTGCAGCTCTTTCCACAGCCAGTGGCTTGCTTCTCGTAATTTCTTCGAGTGTCGCCCACGATCTCTACTATCGCATCATCAATCCCGCCGCCACCGAGAGCCAGCGTCTTCTGGTCGGTCGAACGGTTATCGGTTTCGCCGTCGTGATTGCGGGCATCCTGGGAATTTATCCACCAGGGTTTGTGAGTCAGGTCGTGGCGTTCGCGTTCGGGCTCGCAGCGGCCAGTTTCTTCCCGGCCATCGTTCTCGGCATTTTCTCCAAGCGAGTCGGCACGTACCCGGCGATGTTCGGCATGATTGCGGGCATCGGATTCACAGGCACCTACATCCTGGGAAGTGTCTATGGCGGATGGTCTTCCTGGGCGTTCGGAATTGGTCCTCAGGGCATCGGTGCCGTTGGAATGGCACTCAATTTCATTGTGACGCTGGGCCTGACGCCGTTCTTCCCTGCCCCCGACAAATCAGTCCAGGAGCTTATCCTCTCGATCCGCGAACCCGAAGGCGCCGGGCCGGGCCTTGATATCGATCACAGTGCCGAGGCGGACTGATCTTCGGCTTCTTCTGCTACTTCGGCTTCTGCGGTTTCAAGGCCGCGGAAGCTCTTAACCACGAGATGAATCCAGCTTCCTGCGACAACCATAAACGCGAGTACGCCTGTCATCAGCAGTTCCAATCTTAGTGAAGCAGGAAAGAGGCCGCGCGTAGTCATCAGAAGGAGAATGCCTACCAGTCCACCGAGACCCCATCCGGTTTTTTCGATAATGGTGGCACCCTCAAGAAGCTTCGGTCCATGGCGTCGTCCCAGAATCGATGAGCCGGCGGCCCACACCTTGTCGGCATCCCAGCACACTAGGTAGATGGCGGCGAGCAGCATCATGGCCGTGACATACACTGTGCCGCCGAACCCGATGCCCCACGTGATCAGGACAATGCTGAAGATCAGGGGTACAAAGATGACTGCGCCAAGCGTTGTCGTAGCAGGAATGAGAAGACACACCGCCGCGAATACCTGCATGAATCCGATGAAGTACCAGAATCCACCAGTTTGATACATTGCCTCGAAGAAGAAACCCACTGGATTGTCGACGGGCAGTTGCGTAAACCGGCGGCCCAATAGCTTGACCATTCCTGTAGGAAAGAACGCCATTGCCAGAAGTAGCCGGTTCATGAGTGTGAAACGGCCAAGCCAAGGCTGTTGGCGCGCCCACGCGTGGGCGCGAGCAAGGGGAGCAGGAAGTGTGGATGACATGTCGATAGCCGAAAGGTGCCAGAATGAAGCCAAGTGTGGTGGCTTCACCCTACGGAAACGCAGTCATGTGGTTACTTATGACCCTGACGCCGTGTTATTCGGACCGGAGTGAAACGGCTGGATTGGCGAGCGCAGCCCTGACCGACTGCCACGATACTGTGATGACGGCGATCACCAGCGACAGCACGATCGATATGGCGAAAATGTCCCATCCAACGTCTATTCGGCTTGCAAACCCATCCAACCACTGATTCGCGAGAAGCCACGAAATGGGCGTCGCAATGAGCGCTGACAACAACACGAGGCGGGCGAACGATACCGAAAGCATCAATACGATTTCCCGCGTGGATGCCCCGAGCACTTTTCGGACGCCGATCTCTTTCTGGCGCCGCTCTGTTACAAACGAAGCAAGAGCGAACAAGCCGAGACACGCGATCACGATGGCCAGCATGGTGAACACATTCAGCAGACTCGAAATCCTGACCTCGCTGCGGTACTGGCGATCGAAGTCTTCATCGAGGAAGAAAAACTCGAAAGGTCTCTCCGGTGAATAGCTCCCCCAGACCCCCTTCAATCCTTCGACTGCCTCCTGAACCCGACTTGCAGGCATCTTGATTGAGGCGTAGCTGTACCATGACGGATTGATAAATAGAATCAGTGGCTCGACGCCAACCTGTAGCGACTGATAGTTGAAGTCTCCAGCCACTCCAATCACGTTGCGTGTATCGGAGAACTGCCGGGTCACTTCTTCGCCGATGGGTTCTTCTGCGCTCCTCCAACCGAGGGCTTTGTAGGCGGCCTCATTCATCACAAAGGCAAGGCTGTCATCCGAGCCCATTTCGCGTGTAAATCCGCGCCCGGCCTTCATGTCGAGATCGTAGGCTTCGATGAAATCATGGTCTACTGACATCCAGTAAAAGGTCTGGCCATCTTCGACCATGCCCTGCTCTCTGGCCGCGACGTTGGTGCCCATCTGTCTTCCGGGAATGGACGAGGAAATGGTGACACTCTCCACGCCCGGTACATTGGATACCGAAGATTTGAACGCCTCGAATTGATTCTGGAAAACGTCGTTGTTTCGACCGTTGATTACCAGAGTCTGTTCTTTGTCAAAACCCATGTCGGCCGAGCGCATGTACGTGAGCTGGCGCTGAGCAATAACTGCGGCGATTATCAGAACGACCGAGATTGAGAACTGAAATACCACGAGGCCCTGACGGAGCCAGGATCGGCTCGAACCGGGCAGATATCGGCCCTTCAGCACTTCTACAGGTTTAAAAGAGGACAGAGCGAATGCCGGATAGAGGCCGGTGAGGATTCCCACGAACACCGCTCCACCAATCATGATGAGCGTCAGCGGCCAGCGTTCGAGATAATTGATCGATAGCTCCTTGAAGGCGAGGCCGTTGAAGAGAGGCAACAGCGCCTGAATGAGAATCAATGATGCAACGAGCGCGACCATCGTTATGACGATGGATTCACCGAGGAATTGCGCAACCAGCTGATTCAGGCGCGCCCCCGACACCTTGCGCATTCCCACTTCCTGGGCGCGCTCTGCCGAGCGCGCCGTCGACAGGTTCATGAAGTTGACGCAGGCGATGAGCAGAATGAAGAAGGCGACGGCAGCAAAAACAAAGACATACGACTTCTGGCTGTTGTTGCCCAGTTCGTATCGGTACTGTGAGTTGAGGTGGATGTCAACGAGTGGCTGCAGATACAGAAACTGTCGGTAGCCACTGACCGACTCCTGATCACCGATGTATCGGGACGGCATTTCGCGAAGCTGCTCCTGAGCAGCCGCCACATCGGACCCGGGTCGCAGTTTGAAGTAGGTGTGGAAGCTGAGGGACCACCAGTTCCAGTTTGCGCTCGGCCCCCGCGTGGATTCGAGGCTTGAGAACGACGCAAGAATGTCGAACGTGAAATGTGACTGAGTCGGAGGATCTTTCACGATTCCGGTGACCGCCATCTCAGTTCCTTCGACATTCAGGCTCTGACCGATCGGATCCAGTCCGTGAAAGTAGCGTTGCGCGGAGCTTTCTGTCAGCACCAGGCTTCCCGGAGCTCTCAGAATTTGAGACGGGTTTCCCCTGACCACTTCGAACGAGAACACATCAAAAAACGTGGAGTCGACATAGACGAAATTCTCTTCGTAAAAGCCGAGGTCGTCTTTTCGCACCAATAGCGTTCGGCGGTTCACCCGTGTTGCGGACTCAATCTGTGGCACGTCGTTGACCGCCGCAGGCAACATCGGGGCCGAAGCCGTGGATGTGTACTCGGCTTCACCACCGCTCGAAAAGCGCTCGACTCTGAGGCGATAAATCTGTTCGGCACCGTCGTGGAAGCGATCGTAGCTGATTTCATCTTCCACAAACAGAAGAATGAGAATACAGCAACTCAAGCCCACAGCCAGGCCACCCACATTGATGAAACTGTACGCTTTCTGTTTTCGAAGCGTGCGGAGGGCAATCTTGAGGTAATTCCGGAACATATCGACGGGCCTGAGTGGTGAATTGGGCGGATACAGCTCTCGCCTCTACGCTTTGACAACTCAAAGTGTGGAAAAGATTACAGCCGGTCGGGCTTTCATCCTACTGGCTGGTATGTATCACACGAGCCTGGACGTTGAAAAGTTGTCATTTAGCCCTCAATCCTCGACATTTCGCACAAACCCAGGTAAAAAAACCACTTCGGTTTCTAGTCAGGGCTCCTTCCCACCCGCTTCCCTCCTGCCCATGCGCGTTCTATCTGCACTGATTTTTTCGTTTTCTTTCCTCTCCATTCAAGCCCAAGCTCAGGATCGAAGGCATATCACAGTAGATGACCAATTTGCCATCGCTTCGGTAGGAGATCCTCAACCCAGCCCCGATGGAGAATGGATCGCCTACACGGTGAGGACAACCTCGCTTAAAGACGAGAAATCGGAGACGCGCATCTGGATGGTGCCGACAGATGGAGGGGATGCCCTTCCCATGACGTCGAAAGGATCATCCGCGTCGCGTCCCAGGTGGAGCCCCGACGGCAAATTCCTTTCCTTTTCAGCCTCCCGCAACGAGGGGAAATCCCAGGTCTGGCTTCTCAATCGGCGAGGTGGCGAGGCAGAACAGCTCACTGAAATCAAGCAGGGAATCTCCAGTTATGACTGGTCTCCGGATGGCTCTCGACTACTGCTGACCATTCGGGATCCCGAGGCCAAAAAAGACACCACGGAATCCAAAACGAAAAAGCCGTGGGTCATTGACAGGCTCGAGTTCAAACGGGATCGTGTGGGCTACCTGACCGAGGATCGCTACACGCATCTGTATGTCTTCGATGTCGCAACCAATAATTCCACCCAATTGACTTCGGGTCCCTGGAATGCTTCCGGCCCCGTCTGGAGTCCCGATGGGTCGAAAATCGCCTTTCACAGCAACAGAACCGAAAATCCCGACGCCAACGACGACTCCAATATCTGGGTCGTGTCGGCCGATGACACCACAAAAGGCGCCAATCTTCTGCAGCTGACCACGAATCCGCTCATGGATGCTTCACCGGCGTGGAGCCCAGATGGATCCCTTATCGCCTATCGGGCGAGAACGGACAAGGCGGCGAGCTGGTATTCTTCGATTCATCTGGCAGTCGTTCCCTCTGACGGTGGAGAGGAGCGCGTGTTGACTGAAGAGCTCGACCGGAGAATTTCTGCGCCCGCATTTTCAGCCGATGGCCGGCACATTTTCTTTCAACTGGAAGACAGCGGAGAATGGCCCATCGTCAAGATCGACCATGCCTCGGGTGACATGGAGCGGGTCGTGCAAGGCGAACTCAACGCCACCAGCTTCAAGTTCATGGCCGACGGCAGCATGTCATTATTGGTCAGTCGCTTTTCCCACCCCAACGAGGTGCATGTATTCTCTGACGGAGTGCTGCGACAGGTTTCGCACGTCAACGACACGTTTCTGAGTGGACTGAATCTCTCAAACGTCCGCAACATCCATTACCCCAGCAAGGATGGAACTGAAATCGAAGGATGGGTGCATTATCCGCCCGACTACGATCCCTCAAAACAGTATCCCACGCTCCTGCGCATCCACGGCGGCCCTGTCTCACAATACAGCAACAGCTTTCACTTCAATTCGGAGGTCTTCGCGGCCAATGGATACGTAGTTCTTCGCACGAATCCTCGTGGTTCAGCGGGATATGGCCAGGATTTTTCGACCGCTATTTTCGCGGATTGGGGCAATAGAGATTCGGAAGATGTCATTGCCGGCGTTGAGTACCTGATAAATGAAGGCGTTGCAGACCCCGCCAGACTCGGCATGGGGGGATGGTCGTACGGCGGAATGCTCACAAATTACGTCCTCGTGCGCACGGGTATGTTCGCAGCAGCAACGAGCGGAGCCAGTATGGCACACGCACTGCCGATGTACGGACACGACCACTACCAGAGAATTTGGGAGGAGGAAATGGGTCTCCCGTGGGAAAACAGGGAGGCCTGGGAACGGGTCTCTCCGCTGAACGATGTCGGCAACATCACAACACCAACTCTGTGGGTTGGTGGCGAGAAAGACTGGAACGTGCCCATCATCAATTCAGAAAACTTCTATCAGTCGATGAAGCGCATGGGCATCGATACACAACTGGTCGTCTACCCGGGACAGCCCCATGGCCTGCTCGTTCCATCGTATCGCAAGGATGTGCTTGAGCGCTACCTCGCTTGGTACGCGAAATACCTCAAGCCCAAGACCGACGAATCATAGCCCAACCCCACACCCATGATCGGCACCACTTTATCACACTATCGCATTGAATCCGAGCTTGGCCGCGGCGGCATGGGCATCGTGTACAAGGCTACGGATACAAAATTGGACCGAACCGTAGCCATCAAGGTATTGCCCAGTGCTGCGTTGGCCAGTGAGGACGATCGTGAGCGATTCTACCGCGAAGCCAAATCAGCAGCACAACTCCATCACCCGAACATTGCATCCGTCTTCGAAATTGATGAGGCGGTTCCCAGCGACGCACCCCACGGCACCGAGCCGAGTCCGTTCATTGCCATGGAATACATTTCCGGCGGAACGGTCCAGGACCTGATCAAGGACACACTTCTTCCGCTGGCAGATGCCGTGAAGATCACGACTCAGGTCGCAGAAGCCTTGAAAGCCGCGCACGCCAAAGACATTGTCCATCGGGACATCAAGAGCGCCAACGTGATGATCACGGAGGATGGCATTGCCAAGGTGCTGGATTTCGGTCTGGCGAAGACGAATCAGTCCACGATGCTCACCCGCATGGGTTCCACATTGGGCACCGTGGCCTACATGAGCCCTGAGCAGGCGCGCGGTCAGGAAGTTGATGGACGCACAGACCTGTATTCCCTGGGAACGATGTTCTACGAGCTGGTGTCAGGTCGCCTTCCCTTTGCAGGGGACTACGAGCAGGCAGTGGTTTATAGCATATTGAATGAGCCGCCCGAACCTCTGACTTCCATTCGGACGGGCGTTCCGATGCAACTCGAATGGATCATCAACAAGCTGCTGACCAAAGACGCGGAATACCGCTATCAATCGGCCAATGATCTGTTGGTTGATCTGAAAACGGTGGATCTCTCAGGTAGCGGGCACTCCAGACGCTCCATGTCGGCGATGAGCGCGGCGCAGATGTCTGCCGCGCCCCGGGCAGGTCAGAAGCTCCCGGTGTGGGTGTACGGAGCCATCGTAGGCGCTCTGGTTCTTGGAGCGGCAGCGGCCTGGTTTGTCAAACCGGATCCT
>Ga0209992_10003776_pt1 | contig 12415 bp, 17 predicted proteins | sample 2SBtaG_2_FD_182564 | JGI IMG/M metagenome (GOLD analysis project Ga0209992, IMG submission 182564) | Deep subsurface microbial communities from Kolumbo volcano to uncover new lineages of life (NeLLi) - 2SBTROV12_ACTIVE470 metaG (SPAdes)... | ecosystem: Environmental > Aquatic > Marine >... | reverse complement strand
CGAGCGCTGGTCGTTGACGCTGGATCGGCCCATCACTCCCGCCGAGGTCGTGCTCTGCATGATTGATCTGAAACTCGCCCGCCTCAACCATGACCCCACCTATCGCGATGGGGTCACCGACGTCATCGGATACGCGGCCCTGCTGCCAGAGGTGTCGCCATGAAGGGCATGAGCTTTACGCCCCGCGGTTACGGTGGTGATCGGCGTGGTTCGGAGAAAGCGAAACGCGACGGCTGGAAGGAGCTCGGCATGCTGGCGGTCGCGCTCGATGATGACCGGCTCAGTTGGCCCGAACGGGAACTGGTTCGCCAGTTGGGAGAGAAATTGTACGGAAAACGCCCCCGGGACAAGGAGATCGCCCGATGACAAAATGGACCCCGAGCCTAGTTGAAGCGCGCCTCTCGGAAGCGGCCTTCGTCCTCAAGCGCCTGCCCGAGCCGCGCCTCACCGGGTATTTCAACGCGTGGCCAGAATACTTTCACGAGTTTGCCGACAAGGTCGGACAGGAACCAAAGCCCATGCGGGTGCTGCCCTCGCCGCAAGCCATCAGCCGGATGGAGGAGACGCTGGCCTGGACGGCGTGCCTGGAGCCCACAGATGGCAAGATCGTCTGGATGAAAGCCCATGGGGAACGTTGGAAATCCATCTGCTGGACGGTTGGCCTTGCGCGGGCGTCGGCCCACCAGCACTGGGTTTATGGGCTTTGTGTGATTGCCCTTCATCTGAACCGGCGGAAGGTATCTTCAAAGCTGTCAATGCAGCGCGTGATCGAGCTTATGCGCGCCGATGACAAATCAATTTGAAAAAAGTGAAAAAAACTTCATTTTCTGCCAGACAGTTTTCGCGGCTCGCCGGTATATGGGTGGTAAGTTCGATAAATGCGCGGGCACCTGAGAACGGTTTGAGCGAAGAAAGGCAACGCAAAGAACATTAATAACGCCTCGTAAGCCTTTGATATTGTACGGGTCCCTTCCGGGGAAAAATGTATACGGGCGGTCTAAGCGCGCAAGTTTCCCAGTGACGTTTAGAAAAACACCCGTTTCGTTTCGTTTCGCCCAAAACCCCAATAAAACAAGGGCCTGAAGGCTCGTAAAACCCCTCTGAAACGAAATGGCCCCTCTGACCCATTTCGTTTCGCGCGCTGACCCGTTTCGTTTCGGCACAGCTTTTCAAGGATAATCTGATGGACGTGATCGACCTGCCTCTCGGGCAGATCATTCCCTATGCGCGCAACCCGCGGCGCAACGAAAAAGCTATCGCCACGGTCGCTGCTTCGATCAAGGAGTTTGGCTGGCGTCAGCCGATCGTTGTGGATGAGGCCATGGTTGTACTGGCCGGACACACACGGCTCGCGGCGGCCCAGCAACTGGGGCTGGAAACGGCACCGGTGCACATCGCCAAAGGTCTTTCCGAGGCGCAGGCGCGCGCGTTCCGGATCATGGATAACCGGTCCGGTGAAAACGCTGAATGGGCGGATGATCTGCTGGGGCTGGAACTCGGTGATCTGCTGGAGGCGGATTATGACCTCGGCCTGACCGGTTTTACCGATGAGGAGTTGAACAACCTGCTGAACGGGCTTGCCGATGGTGAGGGCGCACAGGAAGGCGAGGATGACGTTCCAGAAACTCCCGAAGACCCTGTCAGCCGACCGGGTGATCTCTGGGTGCTGGGAAACCACCGGCTTCTCTGCGGTGACAGCACGGTGGCCACCGATGTCGAGCGGGTGCTGGATGGTGTGAAACCCCTGCTGATGTGTACCGATCCACCATACGGTGTGGAATATGATCCGTCCTGGCGCAACCAGTCCGGGGCGTCGGCCACCAAACGCACCGGCAAGGTGCTGAATGACGACCGCGCTGACTGGCGCGAGGCCTGGGCCCTGTTTCCGGGTGATGTGGCCTATGTCTGGCATGGTGCGCTGCATGCAAGCGAGGTGGCAGAAAGCCTCGAGGTTTCGGGATTCAAGATCAGGTCACAAATCATCTGGGCGAAAGACAGACTGGTGCTGAGCCGTGGTGATTATCACTGGCAACATGAACCTTGCCTCTACGCCGTCAAGAAAACCGGCAAGGGCCACTGGGCGGGCGATCGCAAGCAAACAACGCTCTGGCAGATCGCCAACAAGGATCAGGATGCGGAAACTGTGCCACGGGACGCAAAACCGGTGGAATGCATGCGCCGTCCGATCCTGAATAATTCCAGCCCCGGTCAGGCGATTTATGAACCCTTCATGGGGTCCGGCACCACGCTGATTGCGGCCGAAACGACTGGCCGGGTCTGCCTCGGGATCGAGCTGAACCCGGCCTATGTCGATGTGGCGGTTGAACGCTGGCAACAGTTCACCGGGCAAGATGCGGTGCTGGAAGGCACCGATCAGACATTTGCCGACCTGAAGTCTGAGCGAAACTGAGGCCGTGAATGAGTTGGTTGTACATCCCCCTGATGGCGCTTCGGGGAATAGAGACGCATGCCTGCACGGCCTGTCGCTCTGTGCCGGTGCCGGCGGGATCGACCTCGGACTCACCATCGCATGCCCCGGGTATCGCACTGTCTGTTACGTCGAGCGGGAAGCCTATGCTGCGGCCACCCTCGTGGCGCGGATGGAAGACGCGGCCTTGGATACGGCGCCTGTCTGGGACGACGTTGGAACTTTCGATGGCCGCCCGTGGCGTGGAGCGGTGGATATCCTCACTGGTGGCTACCCGTGTCAGCCTTTCAGCGTCGCGGGCAAACGCAAAGGGGCTGAGGATCCCCGTCATTTATGGCCACACTTCGCGCGGATCATCGGGGAATGCCAACCCGAATGGGTGTTTCTGGAAAACGTCGCCAACCATCTCAACCTCGGTTATCGCGAGGTCCGATGCGAGCTGGAAGAGCTGGGCTACCGCGTTACGGAAGGATTGTTTACGGCGGCAGAAGTCGGCGCGCCGCATAAGCGCCAACGGCTGTTCATCGTCGCCCGGCGAAACGAACTGGCCGACTCCTCGGGCCAGTGCAAACGAGAACCGGCAGACCAGACCGACGCCGTCGCAACTGGCCGGGAAGCACGGAATGAACCTTGCGACCAGGGCCGCGATGTGGCCCACGCCCCAGACCGACAGTTTTCGGACACGGGGCGGTGCACGCAAGAACGAAAAGGGGCTGGACCGCATGGCGCGGGACTGGCCGACGCCGATGGCGAGCGACGGATGCAAGCCGAGCGGCGGCAATCGAAGGTCGGCGGATCTGACCCATGTTGCGGGCATGTGGCCGACGCCACTGGCGCGGGATTGGAAGGGCACGAACAGCCTCGAGCATGTGAAACAGCAGCCACCGGCACGCAATCACATGGATCAACTGGCGAATTTCGCCGTGTATTCCCGCCAGGCCCTGACGATCTCGGGGGCTGGCGAGACTATCTCGGATCAGCGCCGCAGCTTGAACCCAGCCTTTGTCGAGGCTCTGATGGGCTGGCCCACAGGGTGGACCGGCTTCGACTTTGCGGCAACGGTGTGGTCCCGCTGGTTGCAGCGCATGCGTTCCGAATTCTTGCGGCTCGGTTCAGTGATGATCGCTGACGAGGCGGCGCAATGAAACAATCGCGCACCATGTCGCTGATCGAGGCCTTTGCCAATGTCGTGGTCGGCTACGGGGTGGCCGTGGCCACGCAGATTCTTATCTTCCCGATCTTTGGTTTGCAGACCACATTGGCGCAAAACCTGAAAATGGGGGCAATGTTCTCGGCCGTTTCAGTCATTCGGTCTTTCGCCCTGCGACGGGCATTCGAGGCGATCAAGGTTCGGATAGGCAAACGAGAAACCGCCACTCCAATGGAGTGGCGGAGATAATGGATAGTTCTGGGGGAGGGGTTATCAATTCGAGCCGACGCCATATGAATAAACCTTGTCTGCGCATCGTAATTTGTTCGCCTCGTATGCGGCTTCGCCGAATGTCAGGTGATGGCTGACGGGCTCTTCATTCTTCGGTGTGTCACCGATATTCCGAAAGCGATCAAACCGGTAAACAGTAAATGGAAGATTGGTTTGCATGGTCCGACCCTCACGTTTCAATTTTGTAGACACGGCCGCGCTCCTTGATTTTTTCAGAGACAATGCTCAGTCCCAGTCGCTTTTTCAAGGCGCCCGACATAGCTCCACGAATTGTGTGTGGTTGCCAATTTACATCCTTGGCGATCTCGGCAATCGTTGCGCCGTCGGGGGCTTTGAGTATTTCGATCAGCTTGGCCTGCTTGGTGCCCGCGCGTGGTTTAGGTTTGGGCTTTGCCGTATCAGTTTTCTGCGTCTCAACTTCAACCCTGACGGCCTTGTTTTTTGGATCAGTGAGTTTGCTCATGCCTTGGCCTCCCATGCCGTGAATTCCTCGCCCATGCCGAAACATTCGGCGGCGCGGCGTAGAAATCCGGCCGACTGTCGCTCACAATCAGCGGCGAGCTTGGCTTCTTTGGCGAATACCTCACGGGGCAGATGATTGAGGGTACCGTATTGCAGGCGCATGGAGGCCTCGATACCGGCGGGGTTCAGATCGGGCGCGAGTTCGCGCAGGAGTTTCTGGTAAAACATCGTTCGTCTCCGTTATTGGGGCGGCGACCATCGCGGCCCTTCTACCGACCCAAGCCCCGCAGGCAGCGGGGCGGGTCAGAGCGCGGGCGGCTGTTTATGCGAATTCACCTTCATGGAACGCGCGGTCGGTGATCTCGCTCAGCTTGATGGCGATGTCGGCCAGATCGCCAACGTGGCCCCAGTGAATTTCTTCGGGATGGGCGTGAAAATGCTCGTCGCTCAGTGTTTGCAAGCGGGTGAGCATGGTGTCGATCTCGGCCTTGCGGGTCATGAAGGCGGCAAGTGCTTTGTCATTGTTGCGGGTCCTGGTGGCCATTGTTTTGATCCTTGGCTGCATCGCTTTGATGTAATTACATTCGCTCTCTCGGGGATGCTTATCCAGTAAAACAGAAGCAATATCATTGCGTTGACGAACCCGTGGGGTGATCAGATATGGCCGCAGCCACACAGCCCCTCGCGGTGATCGCAAAGCTTCTGGATCTGTCCGAACGCCGGGTGCAGCAGTTGAGCCGCGAAGGCGTGATCCCGAAAGCCACGCGCGGGCAGTATGACCTGATTGGCTCGGTACGCGGTTACGTGCGCTACTTGCGCGATCAGGCGGTCAGTGCCCAGGCGGGTGCGCCGGACTATGCCGTTGAGCGGGCGCGTTACATCCGCGCGCGGGCCGATCTGGTGGAAATGGAAGCCAGCCAGCGACGCAGCGCGTTAATTGCGGCGGACGACGTCGAGGTGGCCTGGATCAAGGTGTTGGCGCTCCTGCGGACCAGAGTATTGGCACTGCCGGACCGATTGGCCCCGCAAGTTCATATCGCGGCAAGCCTTGCAGAAACCCGCAATCTGCTCAGCGTTAACCTGCGCGAAGCCCTTGAGGATTTAGCCAACAGCGATGTGCAGCCAGAGACAGACGGAACATCCGGTGCCGATCCTGAAGATAGCGGGTTCACGGATATTGCGCCGGACGGTGAAACGGGCGCTGGAGACATTACGTCCGCCACCGGAACTGACGATCAGTGACTGGGCGGATCAAAGCCGGCGGTTGAGCTCGGAGGCCAGTGCCGAACCGGGGCAATGGCGCACTGCCCGCGCCGAATATCAGCGCGAAATCATGGAGGCAATTTCCGACGGAAATGTGGAGACAGTTGTAATCATGTCCGCCAGCCAAATAGGCAAGTCGGAATGCCTCCTTAATATGGTCGCCTACCACATCGATCAGGATCCGGCCCCGATCATGGTGGTGATGCCGACCGAACGGGATGCCGAAACCTGGTCAAAGGACCGGTTCTCGCCGATGGCGCGGGACACACCGTGCCTGACCGGCAAAATTGCGGACCCAAAATCCCGCGATGGCAACAACAAGATCCTGCACAAGCGCTTTCCGGGCGGGCACTTGACCATTGTCGGGGCCAATGCGCCCTCGGGGCTGGCCAGCCGGCCAATCCGGTTGTTGCTGTGCGACGAGGTCGATCGCTATCCGTTCAGCGCCGGGGCAGAAGGTGATCCGGTCAACCTGGCCAAGAAGCGGACAGTGACGTTCTGGAACCGCAAGATCGTGCTGGTCTCGACGCCCACCAACAGGGGCGCTAGCCGGATCGAGGCGGCGTATGAGGAGAGCGATCAACGCCAATTCCATGTGCCGTGCCCTGCGTGTGGCACCGAACAGGTGCTGACCTGGCCGCAGGTCAAATGGGACAAGGCGGCGGGCGGTGCGCACAAGCCGGAAACCGCGAAGTACCATTGCGTGCATTGCGATGCAGCGTGGACGGATGAGACCCGCTGGGCGGCAATCAGCAAAGGGCACTGGCAAGCACGCGAGCCATTCACCGGCATCGCGGGCTTCCACTTGAACGAGATTTATTCGCCATGGGTTCGGCTCGAGGCAATGGCCAAGGCGTTCCTGTCGGCCCGTGCCGGGGGTGACGATACGATGAAGACCTTCATCAACACCTCGCTCGGCGAAACCTGGGTGGAAAGCGGCGAAGCGCCAGACTGGCAGCGGTTGCTCGATCGTAAGGAGGAGTGGACCGCTGGAGAAGTGCCCGCAAACGCGCTGTTCCTGACGGCGGGCGCGGATGTCCAAAAGGACCGGATCGAAGTTGATGTCTGGGCCTGGGGTCGCGGGCTGGAAAGCTGGTTGATCGATCACGTTGTGATTGAAGGCGGTCCGGGATCGGAGGCTTGCTGGAGCGGGCTGACGGAACTTCTGGGCCAAACATGGCAACACGAAAACGGCCACCAGATGACCATCGCACGGCTGGCCATCGATACCGGTTATGAAACCCCCGCCGTTTACGGCTGGGCGCGCAATGTCGGCTTTGGCCAGGTGGCCCCAGTCAAGGGGGTGGAAGGCTTCAACCGCGCCAGCCCTGTCTCCGGGCCGACATTCGTGGACGCCACTATTGCCGGAAAACGCCTGCGACGTGGGGCGCGGCTATGGACGGTGGCGGTCTCGACCTTCAAATCCGAAACCTACCGGTTTTTGCGGCTGGAGCGGCCGACGCCGGAGGAACTTGAAGCCGGATCAAGGTTTCCGCCGGGAACCTTGCATCTGCCATCATGGATTGATTCTGAATGGCTGAAGCAGCTCGTGGCCGAGCAATTGGTAACGGTGCGCAACAAGCGCGGTTTTGCCCGGCTTGAATGGCAGAAACTACGCGAACGCAACGAGGCGCTCGATTGCCGGGTCTATGCCCGCGCCGCAGCGTGGATCCTCGGGGCCGACCGCTGGTCCGAAAAACAATGGGATGAGCTGGAGCGGCAGGTGGCGGCGCCAGAAAAGGATGCGCCAGCCGTTTCCGTATCGCGACCGGCCCGCCCCGCAAACCAGCGCCGTTCCGTGCGTTCGAATTACATGAGGTGATCGATGGCAACGCTGGCAGAACTGCAAACCCGCCGCGAGGCGCTGGCGGCGTCGCGCGCCAGTGGGGTGGCCCGGGTCAGCTATGACGGCAAGAACGTGGAATACCGCAGCCTCGCTGAAATCGACCGCGCCATTGATGTGCTGGACCGCGAAATCGCTGCGCTCGAGGGCCGGTCTGTCATTCGTCAGGTGCGCGTGACCACGACCAAGGGATTGTAATGGGCCTGTTTGATGCTTTTCGCCGCCCGAAACCCGGCGGCCCCAGTGGCGTACGCGCCCGCCTCGAAGGGGCAATGTCGCGCCGTCGCCTGCGGGGCTGGCAGCCACGCTTGGAAAACATCAACTCGCTGGTGGCCTGGGGTGGCCCGCGTCTGCTGGCGCGCTCGCGTGAATTGGTCGTCACTAATGGCTATGCCGCCAATGCTTGCGAGGCTTATGCGGCCAATCTGGTCGGCGACGGGATCAAACCCTCGTCGCTGATCGAGGACGGGGAGTTGCGGGATCGCATTCAACGCCTGTGGCTCGCCTGGACCAATCAGGCGGACGCTGACGGTCTGACCGATTTTTATGGCCTGCAGGCAATGATTGCCCGCGAGATGTTTGTGGCGGGCGAATGCTTCGTGCGTATCCGGCCGCGCCGCGCGGAAGATGGCCTGTTAGTGCCGATGCAGTTGCAGCTTCTGCAATCGGAAATGCTGCCGTTTGAAAAGACCGAAACCACGCCCAACGGCAATCCCATTCGCTGTGGTATCGAGTTCGATCTGATCGGGCGTCGCGTCGCCTATCACTTTCGCCGTCGCCATCCGGGTGACAGTACAGATAGAGGCCCCGTATTACCTGAAACCACCCGTGTGCCAGCCGAAGATGTTTTGCACATCTACCGCCCCATCGATGCAGGCCAAATACGTGGCCTGCCGCATGTGGCTCCGGCGATGGTGCGGCTGTTTCTGCTCGACCAATACGACGACGCCGAGCTGGATCGCAAAAAGACTGCGGCGATGTTTGCGGGCTTCGTCACCAAGAACGCGCCCGAGGATCCAATGATGGGCGAGATCGAGGACGAGGGAACCGGCATTGGCATCGCCAGTCTCGAGCCCGGCACGCTGCAGGTCCTGCTGCCCGGCGAAGACATCAAGTTCTCGAGCCCCGCCGATGTTGGGGGTGGTTATGAAGCGTTTCAGTATCGCACCCTGCTGGCGATCTCGGCCTCACTGGGACTGCCCTATCATGTGGTCACAGGGGATGTGCGCCAGGCTAATTATTCGAGTCTCAGGGCCGAGTTGGTCGAGTTTCGTCGTCGCATTGGTCAGCTTCAGCACGGGGTGATGGCGCATCAGTTCTGCCGGCCTGTCTGGGCGCGCTGGCTGGAGACGGCGGCATTATCAGGTGCGCTCGACCTGCCGGATATGGCCAAGGCAAAACCGGTGCACTGGATCCCGCCACGTTGGGACTGGGTTGATCCCTTGAAAGACATTCAGGCGCAACTCCTGGCGATCAACGCCGGGCTGATGTCGCGGCGCAAAGCCGTGGAAGCCACCGGCTATGACATCGAGGAAATTGATCGCGAGAACGCCGCCGATGCAGCGAGGGCCGCAGGCCTCGGTCTCGCGTATTCCACCAGCCCCGGTGAAACCCAAGGAGCGCGGGCGACGCCGCAAAAGCAGGCTGATCCCCAGAAATCAGGCAAGCAAACGACCAAACTATCCAATCCATAAGGATGAACCCATGAACAACTGGTATTCGATCTGCGCCCTGAACGAGGGCGCGGAAATCTCGATCTATGATGAAATCGGCGCCTATGGCGTCTCGGCGAAAGCGTTTCTCGCCGATCTTGGCAAGCTGCCGGATGCGGCTCCGCTGACGCTCAGGCTCAACAGCCCGGGCGGATCGGTGTTTGACGCGGTGGCGATTTACAACGCCCTGCAGCGCCACCCGGGCAATGTCACCGTCAGCATCGACGGGATTGCGGCGTCGGCGGCCTCCTACATCGCGATGGCGGGCGACGAAATCATCATGCCGGAAAATGCCTTTCTGATGATCCATGACCCGTCGGGCATGGTGATGGGCACGGCGGCGGACATGCGCGCAATGGCCGAGTCTTTGGACAAGATCGGCGCCTCGCTCATCAAAGGCTATGCCACGAAATCCGGCAAGGCGGAAAAGGACATCGCGGTGCTGATGGCCGCAGAAACCTGGCTGGATGCCGCCGAGGCGGTTGATATAGGTCTTGCGGATACGCTGGCCGCGCCGGTCAAAATGGCCGCCAGCTTTGATGTGAGCGGGTTCAAGAATGCACCGCCGGAGATCGTGGCAGCGGTGAAAAAGGCGGAAAGACCTGCCATCACGGCGATTGAGCCGGCGCCAAAACCGACACCTCCGGTTTCGGCCAGTGCCAAGGTAGATCCTCTCGCAGCCCCCAAATCCGACGTAGCTTCAGCGGCAAAAGCTGACCCTGACCCTAACCCGACACCTGACCCTGCCGCCATCCGCCACGAGGCCATGACCTACGCCAAAACGGTCGTCGATCTCTGTCGTTTGGCAGCACAGCCGCAGATGGCAGCTTCCTTTCTTGAGGCCGAAACCAGCCTTGAAGATATCCGCAAATCCCTGATCGACGCCCGCGTCGAGGTCGATTCCGACATCAGCACCCATCACCCACAACCCGGCAAACATAGTGACTCGCGCCCCTGGGCCGATGTGATTGCGCAAACCTTCAAACGCAAAGGATAACACAACATGACCATTCTGACCGAGGGCCGCCACGCAGGCGGCTTTTTAGTTTGGGAGGCTTTTCGCGATTACACCCGCGAGGTCATCACTATCGCCACCGGCGGCACATATCCGGTGCTGGAGCCCGGCACCGTGCTGGGCAAAATCACGGCGACAGGCAAATATGCCGCCCATGACCCCGCAGCGGTCGATGGTACGGAAACTGCTGTCGCTGTGCTTTGGGGACCGTCGGATGCCACGCTGGCTGATGCCACAGTGGTCGCGCTTGTCCGAGGTCCGGCCGTCGTCAATGGCAAGGACCTGGTGTTTGCTGGCACGCCCACGGCGCTGGAAATCACCGCCGCCCATACCGCCCTTTCCACGCTCGGTGTTCTTACCCGCTAATTCTCAATAATTACGCGCTTCCGGACGCAAAACCGGTTTCCACTTTGGCTGGAAGCGCTTACCCGAAAGGAGGTCGCGATGGCGACCATGGATATCTTTGCGACCGACGCGTTTTCGGTCATTGAACTCACCCGCGCGCTGGAAAACATCCCCTACAAGCCCGCAACATTGTCAGGCTCCGGCCTCTTTGCCGATCGCGGGGTGCGCGCCCGCACGGTTGTGATTGAATCGCGCGACGGTACACTCTCGCTTATCCCGTTCTCGGAACGCGGCTCGGCTTACGAGCAACAAGTGCCCGAGAGCCGCGATGTACGCGCGTTTGTGTGCCGCCAGTTCAAGAAGCAGGACGTGCTCTGGGCCTCGGAAATTCAGGGCATTCGCGCCTTTGGCACCGACTCTGAGACCCAGCAAATTCAGGCCGAGGTTGCCCGCCGTCTGCGCCGCCTGCGCAATGACGCCGAAGCAACGTTCGAGTACCACCTGCTGAACGGCATCCAGGGCAAGGTGCTGGACCCGAAAAACGGCGCCACCGTCATTGATTACTTCACCGAGTTTGCCATTACTCCGGCCGCTGAAGTGAACTTTGATCTCGCCAATGCGTCGCCCGCGTCGGGAGCCTTGCGCAAGGTGTGCCAAGCGCTGATCGAGAGCGTCGAGGATACGCTCGGCGGCCTTTCCACCGGCGCGGTGCAATTGCGCGCCGAATGTGGCTCGGCTTTCTTTGCCGATCTGGTGGCGCACAAAGAAGTGCGGGCAACCTATCTCAACACGGCTTCGGCGGCTGATCTGCGCAGTCGGGTCTCTGATGAGGTCAGCTTTGGCGGCATCAACTTCCGCCGTTATCGGGGCAACGCGGCCTTTGGTGTGCCGGTCGACAAGGCGTATTTCTATCCCGAAGGCGTCGAGGGCCTCTTTGAGATCTACTACGCCCCTGCCGACACGTTCGAGACCGTCAACACACTTGGCCTGCCACTTTATGCACGCTCCATTCCGGATCGGGATCGCGACGAGTGGGTGCGCCTTGAGATTGAAAGTAACCCGCTCCCGATCTGCACCCGCCCGCAGGTTCTGCGTTCTGCGCGGCGGACCTAAAGCGCCTCCCGTTAACGTGGAATCGTTTTGCCCGCTGAACGCCCATGTAAACAAAGGCTGCCTCTGCGGGCAAAACGATACCCAGTCTCAATGTAAACTGGAGACGCTGAGATGAACGCTTTTGCCGCGGCAACCGACCTGCTCTTTGCTGATCCCAACCTTGGCCGTGCGGCCTGGCACCGGGACGGTGAGGGGCAGTTCACCCCGGTTCGGGTGATCCTGAAAAGCCCTGATGATGTCGTGGGTTTTGGCGAAGCGCGGATCTGGTCTGAAACCACGATTGTGGATCTGCGTGTCAGCGAGCTTGCCGATCCGCGTCCCGGGGACCAGCTGATCCTTGACGAGGAGACCTTTGTCATTCAGGGCGAGCCAAAACGCGATCGTGAGCGCCTGGTCTGGACGCTGGATTTGAGACCTGAAGGTTGAATCTTGAATGAAGATTGATCTTTCAATCAGCCCCGACATTGTTGCCATGATGCGGGCGGAACTGCTTGCTGGTGAGAAAGCGGTCACAGCTGCCATGCGCCAGGCGGGCAGTGATCTGAAAGCCGACTGGCGCGGGCAGATAACGGGCGCCGGCCTTGGTCAGCGACTTGCCCGCAGCATCCGCAACAAGACCTATCCGGAACGCGGCGAAAGTCTCGATGCCGCTGCGTTCATTTGGTCGAAGGCGCCGAAGATCATTCACGCCCATGACAAGGGCGTGCTGATCAGATCAAAGAACGGGTTTTACCTGGCGATCCCGACCGAGGCCGCTGGCAAGGGCCGGGGTGGCGCGCGCCTGACACCGGGG
>Ga0209992_10003774_pt1 | contig 12421 bp, 17 predicted proteins | sample 2SBtaG_2_FD_182564 | JGI IMG/M metagenome (GOLD analysis project Ga0209992, IMG submission 182564) | Deep subsurface microbial communities from Kolumbo volcano to uncover new lineages of life (NeLLi) - 2SBTROV12_ACTIVE470 metaG (SPAdes)... | ecosystem: Environmental > Aquatic > Marine >... | reverse complement strand
GAGGTGTGGGGACAGGAAGTAACCCTGTACTATCCTGGGTTGTATGCCGGTGCTACTGACATTGTAGGAGTATATGAAGGTAAGCCAGCAATAATAGATTTTAAACAAACTAACAAACCAAAGAAACGAGAATGGATATCCGATTATTTTAGTCAACTTGGGGCATATTGTATGGCCCACAACTATGTTTACAGAACAAAAATACAATCTGGAATCATTCTAATGTGTAGTAAAGATCTTCTTTTTCAGAAGTTTGAAGTATCTGGACGTGAATTCGTACGTCACCAACACGAGTTCTTGCGCAAGGTAGAACAATATTACCAAAATGTACCAGAGAATAAAGAAGCTCAAGGTACAAAAAATGATGAAAAAATATAGTAAATTAGCCATTAATTTGCATTTTAGATGATTGTATACCTTTTTTCTATGAAAAAAATTTTTTTATTTTTTTTATTTTTAAAAGTGAGGTACAATTGGTACAAATCAAATTATTGTTGTATACCAACACTTAATCGTTCATTTTTGTACCTAGACCCTCATATTTCATTTGGTACAATTGGTACAAATGTATCAAAAAGCAAGCAATACCAACGATTTAAGGGTCGCGCGCACATGATTTATATATTTAAATTTATATTTTATAAAAGCTGGAGTATACAGACATTATGAGAAGACGTAAGAAATCCAAATACAGACATGTTATTATTAAAAATAAAAAATATTATTTTTATACAATTAAATTTGCTGATCCAACTGGTGATTCTGGTTGGCATACTGCAGAAGAATTATTAAAATTTGAGCCAAGTGTTATGGTATCACAGGCATATGTCTTTGCAAAAAATAAAAAACATTTAATTACATTTGCATCTCACGACGATAAGGAAGAAGTATTTGGAGATTGTAATGTATACCCTATTAGCTGTGTTGTTAAGATGGAAAAGGTTACTCTTTAGAGTTTTTTTCAATAAGTTTTGTAGAAGATATACCTTCAATACGTTCTGCCTGTAAGGATTTTAATCTTTTAATTTCATCTAATTTTTCTGATTTAGACAAGTCGCTTAGGTTGCCATGTAAATGTGTTTCAATAAATTGTCCTGTTGCTTTACCTATAAGATTCTCAAAGCCAAGACATTTTTCTGCCTTACCTTCATCTTCTAATTTTTTAGATAGCTTCTGTTGCCTTAACACATAATTATTTTTAGTTACCGTGTATGACCTGTTAACTTCGTTAGTTTTATAACGTAAGTATTTAATAATTTTGGGATTGTCCATTAGTTCGGACCCTTCTATTCTAGCTCTTTTAGGGCTGTATCCTGCTGCTAATGCAGCGTCTGTAAAAGTAGTTCTACCTTGATTATATACTAGATAGTCTGCAAATCTTCTTTGCATTTCAGTTAATACATCTGCTGGATGTGCCTTCTTTTTGACAACTTCTTGACTCATACTTGCAATATATAATATATGGGATATAAAACAACCCTAGAAATATGATAGATGGAAAGACATTTAGAGTAGTATTAGATAAGTTTTTAATCTCTCCGGTTGCGCAAGGTGCAAGAGTTCAAATTGAATTACCTAATGGTAAATTTCTTGATTTGCATAGTGTAAAATTACTTGAAAATAAATTAATTGGTAGTAAAGAATCTCATCGACTGGTTCTAAAAACAAAAGAACCGACATCAACAATGGGAAAAATAATAGGCAAGCTGTAGTTAGGTTACCTTTATGAAACCTGAAGTAAAACTATGGCATGAGCTTAAAAGAAATACAAGTAAAATTAAATGGACAAGGCTGGAAAATAAAGCTTTATTTGGGACTCCTGATTTATTGGGTTATCCTTCTTCTGGCTCCTTTTTCACTTTAGAGTTAAAGGTATCAAGAGGTAACAAGATTACCTTTTCCCCCCATCAAATTAGCTTTCACATGAAACATAATTTGAATACATTTATTCTTGTTGCTTGTCCCCCGGACAAAGGGAAGGTTCGCTTGTACCCCGGCTCTCGGATCCTGGAGCTTGTGGACTTGGGCTTGAAGCTTGAGCCTTTGAGGGAAGGCTTGGAGGCTTGCTGCCTGAAGCTTGAGAGCTTGTAAGCTCGCGCCCTCGCTTCCTGAGTTCAGCGTAATACTTCGGGTGATACCATGTGATTGTCATTGTTAATGTTTACCGTAACACACGTTAGGTGTGGACCTATCCCAGCACGCCCGACAGCTGCCGCACTCGTTGCCCTGGTCTGGTGCCGGACATGTCCGAGCTTCAGGGGCTGTTGATACTGTAGAAGTCCATGGCCAGTGCTTAACCGGTCCTTGGTTTATCATATGTGAACTAATTCTTATAATTAAATTTTCAGGCACCACGTCCGGGTCCATCAGCGTTAAGAATTTAACTTCGCGCGTGGGCATCCAGTGCCGGGTCCCTGGTGTACGCTTGCACACTTCAAAAATATTTTTTAGATGCTCCACGCTCTGGATGTCTCCGGAGTCATGCCACCTGAACCAGTCCTGGTCCTTGATCAGCGTCACCATCGCGTCAACCCAGCGCGGATCCTGCAACGCTTGCAGCCTACGTTGTAGAGCGTCCTGGACGTTCCTGAACCTGTAACGGCCCTTTAATGCATAACAGCCAGCGCAGACGCTGCCTGGTATCTTGACAAGCTTCGCGCCAGTCTTACACGCCACAGCCGGCAGGTTGTGCGCTGGTCCTGGCATCTTCGACGGCTTAGACAGCCCGCCGGTAATTTGTCTTGCTTCTTTTTTTAACATGTTTTTTTCTCCTATAAATTCCTATAACAGGGTATAACTTCCTTGTCAAGCTTGCGGCTTGAGCTCTACAGCTTGTGGCTTGTGCATTATAACCATTGTCCCTGAGCCATTCTGCATGTATTAAAAGCACCCGGACCATTGCTGGTCCGGCTGCGTTCTGGTTTATTTTTTCTCTTGGGTTTCTTTCCATTTTAAAAATTCTTGGGCTCGCTCAGTTTCCGCTTTTTCTTCCCGGTCCAGGGCATCGTACACAGCTGACTGGATTCCCATAATCTCTGACAAAGTGCTGACCATCATAAAGTTTCTAAAAATTTGCACTTTCAAGTGATCATTATAATACTTGTCCAGATCTTTTTTTCTGTCTGTTCTCATATATCCTTTCTGTTAGTTTTTAATATCCCAGTATATCCCAGATCCCTGGACATTGCAATGCGCAGATTGTCGCAGGGTGCGACAATAATGTTCTTGACATATCCCATTTTATCCTATACACTTGGCCGGTGGCTGGGGATGGTGGTTAGTATATACTGGGCGGGCCCACCCGCTTGGAACCTTACTTAATTTTTAATTTTTTTTGCTTGAAATTTTTCGGGAGGGCCCACCCTAAAAAAATAGGCCCGGGCGCTCTTCCCACCACCAGCTGTATACACTGCGGCAGTAATAGCGCCAGGACCATTCCTAACAGATTGGAATTAGTTTGATTTTTTAACTTTACCACCCTGAACCATAACGTTATCTCCGTTGAACCCTGCTTTGCTTAGCAGGTTTCCTATTTGTGAGATCATCTTAACTTCAGCGTGTTTTTCGTGTTTGTCTTTGTATTTTATATATTCTTTGTTCAGGCTCACAGGCTCAAACTTGGTATAATAAAACAAAGTTCCGCGATCGTAACCATCTTTGACTTTAGTATGTTTTTGAGTTGATACATGCCATCTATTATCTTTAAAGATATAAATATATTCTATAAATATATCTCCTTTCATAGCGTCCATGTACATCCATTCATCTCTATAGGTTTTGGCTGGATCTTCTTTTCTCTTCCAGTCACGACCATAAAAACTACATTCATCAAAAGTATCTCCCAGGTAGCTGGCATCTCCTTTCGTAAATAGTTCTTTGGCTAAATCATATTTATTATAATGATCAACCAGGCATTTTCCAACGCCGTATGGATACCCATCAGAGTGAACGTATATTACTTTCACTTTTTTAGTCTTTGGATCTTCTATTGCTATATTTGATCTAGTACTCATAATTGTTTTTCCTTTCTGTTGTTATCTTATATTACATAGGATCAGTTGTCAAGCTTGGAGCTTGACACCTGATCCCAGATCCATGCTCTTCACAGCCGTCAACTGCAGTTTTAAGGCCACTAATAACATGGATCAGGGATCAGCGCTTGGCAACTGGCTCGAAACCTATTGCCAAACTCATGTCCCACTAATTTAGAATGACTCTAAACTAAATTAATTCAATAATTTTATCCTTTCTGTTATGCAACTTGCAGTTGCGTTTTTGTACTGCCAACTGCAAGTTAGCTTAAATGTTATATTTAAGTTTTTATAAATAAATATATATCCCATATAATACTTGACAATCCCAAAGTCAAGTGTTAATTTCAAATTAATGCAAAATAAAAAAATAAAACAGAAAGGAATATTATGAGCAGAATAAGACTAAACCAAGAGTATCGGAACAAGATTGCTAATAGAATGAGAGTACATCTTGAGCAAGAAGATACGATTGAAAAACAAAATTATGACAATCTAAAAGCAGATCAGATTGACATAAATGACAATGCGTGGAAAGTTGCTGAACAAATAGTTAGACGACATTATACTGAAGATGATGTTGAGAAAGCATACTACTTACAAAATAAATTTGAGAATGTAAGTACGATTGCAAAAGATAGTTGTTTCCACTTTCATTATATGGGTGAAGTTGAAGATAGAGATTATGACAATAATCCTGTAATGAGAGAGAAAGCTATTGAAAAACATTTTGACTTTAGATTAAATGGTAGCTTTGATACTGATAACAACTCTTCATATTCAAATGATAATGAGTATGGTTATGCTTTGTTTAGAGATGAACTAAAAGCACAAGATGACTGCAACCCAGACATTTTGATTGAACAAGAAGGCAAAGACCACAACCCACATAGAACAAAATATGTTGATAACAATAATACTTATCTTGGTAATGATGATAAAGGTTATGGCAAAGAATGGAATGAAAAATACCAATTAGATTTAATTGGTAGAGATTATTGTCGTGATAGGTCTATTGCTTGTACTCAACAAGAGTTTATGATTTTGCAAGATTGGAAAATTGCAAAAGGTCAATTTGTTGTTGCACACCAAAAATGGATTAAATCTGTATTAGACCAAATGAAAGAAATTAAAGTTGGTTTAAAAGGTTATAAGTATCTTGATGAAGCAATTGAACTTTCAAAGGAACTTGGCTTGAATATTACTGACGCAGAAATAATCAGAACTAACTCAACAGGGCTAACAATTTACAATCCTAAAAATCTAGCTGATAGAATAAAAGGAATGAAAAATAAAAAGGTTAAGACCAAAGCAGAAAAAATAGCTGAAAGGTTATTATATGAGCAACAATCACAAGTTGTAAATTAATAATTTTAGCTATTGACAATCTGGGGTATTTAATATAATATCCCAGATATAACAGAAAGGAAAAAAATGACAAATAAAATAGACCTTAACAACATTCCAGAAAACTTTGTAATAACTTATTATGCAAGTAAGCATAAAAAAATAATTACAAGAAATGGAAGTTGGACAAAGCCAACAGATGTTATGACTACAGGTAAAGCATTTATTTCTAAAAATGGAGTAGTATGTTTTATCTATTGGGACAATGACGCAGAACCAGATGAAAAAGGCAATCAATGGCGAATGGCTAAAAATCCAATGACAATAAAAGCAACAACAATAATAGAAGGGTAATTATGACAGATAAAAAAATATGGCTAGTAATTGAAAAAAATACTTATGGTGAAAACAACCATAATTATAGTATTTCAAAAACTGCTAACACAATAGAACAAGCTACTAAATTTAAAATGCATTTAGACGCGTTAAATGATAGAGAGAATAGAACTTACTTTATAGCAAGTGATATTGATACTATTATGGAAAGGGTTATTTCTTTACACAATAAAAAAGTTGAAGATGAAAAACCTTTAATATTAAAAGATGAAGTAAAAGACACTTCATCAGAAATGCCATTTTAATATGATAGATTACAATTTAGTCCTATACATAGGTGTAGGACTAATTGTTTTTGGTTTTGTTTTATTTTTAATTTCAGCACATTTTGAAAGACAAGCAGAAATAAAACTATTTAAACTAGAACAATTAGACAAAGCATTTAGAAAGGCAAAAGAAAATGATAGAAATAGTTATTAAATGGGGAACTGATAAAGAGGAAATCAAAACCTATAAATTTGATACTGAAGAACAAGCAAAGTTTTTTATGCAAGGTGTTGACGAGGGTAATGGTTGGCTAGAATATGAAGTTGTGAAAGGTTGGTTTGATCTATGAGCGATTATAACTGGTGTCATAATCCAGATTGTCATAAGATTGCAACACAATCAAGGGTTAGAGGTTCTGGCGACAATAAAGTATTAAGAACTATTAAAATAAAAGAAACTAAATGGAATGAGGGACATATATTTAGATATTTTTGTAATCAAAGATGTTTATTTGAATTCTTAAATAAATTTTGTGTTGAGATTGCTAACACATATTCAGTTAAAGAACCAAAAGAAACTCCAATTAAAATTAACAAACATAAAGAGGAGAGATATAGATACAGATATGATAGTGTGAATGGACAAGAACGAGTACCATACACATCAACAAGAATGGAAATAGAGGAGAAATAACCTATGCATTAAACACATATAGCTGCATATAGTGTGTCAAGCACTAATCCTACATAATCCTACGCATAATGTCGCAGGGCAAATTCACAATTTCTGGGCGGGCCCACCCCACAACCTATAGAGGTACCAGGGCGGGCCCACCCCTAAACGGGAACCGGGAGGGCCCACCCCACTTAAATAAAAAAAGGGGTCCCAAGTCTACCCTTTATTGTCTAATTCAGACGATTAGTGTATAACTTTTGAAAACATATTTGAGATATGCAAGATACGGAAAATATTACAAAAAATTTAGAGGGATTGACCCCAGAAGAAAGTGCTAAATTAATAGAGCTTGAAAGAAGCGTAGCATTGGATGAAGCTCGTCCAAATATTACAAAAAATTTTTTAAGTTTTGTTAAGTATGTGTGGCCTGAATTTATAGAGGGGTCCCATCATAAAATTATTAATAAAAAATTTAATGATCTCGCTAAAGGGAAAATTAAACGATTAATCATTAACATGCCGCCTAGACATACAAAGTCGGAGTTTGCCTCATACTTACTCCCGGCATGGATGATTGGAAACAATCCTAAATTAAAAATAATTCAAGCAACTCACACAGCCGACCTTGCAATTGACTTTGGACGTAAAACTAAAAATTTAGTTGATGATAAAAATTACCAAGAACTGTTTACCACTAGACTTCAAGAAGATAGTCAGGCAGCAGGGAAATGGAAAACCGAACAAGGTGGTGAATACTTTGCAGCTGGTGTTGGCGGAGCAATCACTGGACGGGGTGCTGATCTATTAATTATTGACGATCCTCATAAAGAACAAGATGTTAGAGCAGATGGTAAAGCTTTTGATAAAGCTATGAACTGGTACACAGCTGGTCCACGTCAACGTCTTCAACCTGGTGGAGCTATTGTAATTGTAATGACTAGATGGTCTACAAAAGATGTAACTGGTCAATTATTAAAAGCACAAAGTGAGGAAGGAAGTGATCAATGGGAAGTTGTAGAACTTCCAGCAATATTGCCAGATGGAAAACCTGTTTGGCCAGAATTTTGGAAGAAGGAAGAATTACTTAAAACAAAAGCCTCGATCCCCGTTTCCAACTGGTTGGCCCAATATATGCAGCAACCGACTGCCGAAGAAGGAGCCATATTAAAACGAGAATGGTGGATGGACTGGGAAGATAAATACCCCCCTAAAATAGAATATACTGTGATGTCCCTTGATACTGCATTTACAAAATCAACAACAGCCGACTATAGCGCCATAACCATGTGGGGAGTTTTTTCGACCGAGGACCAGGGACAAAGCATAATTTTATTAAACGCATTTAAAGGACGATACGAGTTCCCCGAACTACGTAGAGTGGCTCTAGAAGAATACCAAGACTGGCGACCTGACATGGTCATAATCGAAGCGAAAGCTTCAGGGCTACCTTTGACTCACGAGTTAAGGCAAATGGATATTCCAGTTATTAACTTTACACCCTCAAAAGGAAATGATAAACACACAAGAGTAAACTCCGTTGCCCCGCTTTTTGAAAGTGGTAAAGTATGGGCCCCGATGCATGAGCATTTTGCACAAGAAGTAGTGGAAGAATGTGCATCGTTTCCATTCGGAGAACATGATGACTACGTCGACAGTACGACACAGGCAATCATGCGAATTAGACAGGGTGGTTTGGTTCGACATCCTGAAGATTACAAAGACGAGCCAGTTGTTAGAGGACAGGTAAAGTATTATGGCTAAAAGAGAAACTATTAATTTAATTATAAAAACATTCAGAGAATTAGGTGGAAATGTATCCGATGTCCTTGGTACCCGAACCAATGTCAACTTCTTAGGTGTCGGGGATAACGTAGAACCATTCTTAGATAAAAATTTAAATACAGAGGCTCTAGGAGCCTTATCCCAGAGTAAAGCAATTGATGAAGCTAAGAACGCTGTCGGCTTTGCGGTTGGTGATAAACTAAACGATATTCAGGCAAACAATCTCTTAACGAATCTTAATAAGATGAAAGAGTTTTATATGCCACCGGCTGGTCCAGCAAACATCATTGACCTTGGAACACAGACTGGAGTTGAAAGAACTATAACAAGAAACTTAGATGCAGAAGGTTTAGGTGCTTTAAGAAAAGGTGGTTTTGATGACATAGATCCAAACTCTGAAATAGCTGCAAGTCTAAGATTAGAAGAAAAGGGTAAAAAGTTAGCAGACTCAATGTCTGATGCAGAAATAGAATTAAGAGGTAATTTTCCTACAGCGTCTGATGACCAAATAAAACAGATGTTAAAAACAGGTTTAAACATAGACGACTTACCACCACCAGGTTCACGTGGCGGAGCAGATGATATTGCAGCGCCGGTTGAACAAGGCTTTGCAGGATTTGAAAGAACAATTAGAGAGCTCGCTAAATCTGATCCTGAACTTGCAAAACAATTTAGAACTGTAATGACAAACAAAGGTGACATGCCGGGTAAACGTGCATCAGCTAGAGAATTTTTAGTAGAGGCATTAAAAAAAGATGAAATGGATGTAGGAACAGCTGCATTTGGTAAAGTAAATTTAAACAACGTTATATCTGCAGAAGATGTAAGATATATTACTGAAGGCGGTGGTGGGCTTGCAGGTGACCCTATTTTAATAGTTGAAAAATACTTTGGTCCAAGAATTGCAGAAGCATTACCCGTTAATGCGTCTAACGAAGAAATTTTAATTTTTACTAAAAGAGTTTTAGAAAAAGTAGAAGACGCTGCAGGATTAAAACCTGACAATCCACGATTCGATAGATTTACTGCACGGTTTATCGATGAAGTACAAGATTTTGCCAAAGGCGGATTAGCTAAGATCCTGGAGGTCTAATGGTCGGAACTGTTCTATTTGACGCTAAAGTTATTCAACGTATTAAAGATTTACTTTTAGAAGATAAAGGTTCTATTGTTATAGAAAAAATTTTAAAAGAAGAAGTAACAGATCCTAAATCACCAATTTATCAAATGGATATTCCTACGTATGGAGGAATCGAAAGGTCCATCAAACCTAAATTAAAAACTAGAGATTTTGTAAAAGGAGTTCCTGGATTTAGCAAAGAAGAACTTAAAACTTTAGAAGAAAGAGGAAAACTTACTACTCAAAAAGTTACGGAACAGGACTATTTAGATATGCAAAAACAAATCAAAAAAAATCCTAATCTTACTAGAGTGGACGTAGCAAAAAAATTGGGAGTAGCTGATACTTATATCTATACTATTGAGGATACATATAGTGGTAAACACGGCAAATTAAACTACAAGCTTTTATTGAGTAAAGGGGCGGCTCAACAACCCCATGTCACTGAGAATGCAAAAAAAATTTTAAAAGCTATGAAAAAAAACCCTACTCTTACAACAGGTACAAAAATAAGAGATCATCCTACTGTGAACTTAACTGAAAAACAATTTAATAGCGCTATGACTGCTTTAAAAAATAATAAAGTTAATCCAGAAACAAATAAACCTCGTTTTAATATTTCAAATGATTTAGTTAAAAAAATTAAAAGAATTAAAGGTGGAACCATTGCAACAGTAGAAGAAACTTTAGTTAAAAAGAAAATATTAGATAAACAACGAGTTAAAGATATTTTTACTAGACCAAGAATAGCTGTGCGAGAATTTTTTGATAAAGGAACTGTTTTTGAACATGCTTTTCCACGAACCTTAATTAATAGAAAAATAAATGGTAAAAATTTATTTGATGCAGAAACTAGAGCTGGTTTAGAATTAACTGGGTCAAGAACATCTCCTTATTTAAATTTTGCTAAAGTCAAAATAGATAATTTGCAAAGAGGTTTGGTAAATGCTTTTTTAGCAGATGAAATAACTTTAGATGAATATCGAACGGGGATAGATAAACTTAAAAAACGATTTAAAAAGGTTACAGGAGGTTATGAAATAGGGTATATAGATTTTGATAAAAACAAAAATCCTAGACCTATTACAAATATTAAAAAAGCTACTTTATCTGCTGGAGAGTGGGGTCCTGGAACAGCTCAAAAAGTAACCCCCTTTGAAAATGCAAAGTACACTTCTACTCTTTTAAAAAATTATTTAAAAAATCCTGATGATGATATTTTTTCTAGTCTTAGAAGACAAATGCCTAATTTAGAAATTACCCCCAGTTTAATTTCACAATATGACGAGTCTGCCAAAGCTTTTACTCAAGTTAAACCATATTTAAATAACACAAAAAAATTTATGGTTTTTGCTGAAAATAATTTAGATAACCCTATGGTAAAAAGTTTAATACAAGCCCCTGAAGGAGGTATTAATAAAACACCAGAACAACTTACTAAAAGGTTTAATAAAATTAAATCTCAATTACAAACAGCAGCAAATCTAGATGATAATAATATCTGTTCTATTTTTGGATTGGCGAGAGGGGGACTTGCTGGAGGAGGTTGCGGTGATCGAATGCGACAGGCTCTTAACGAAATGCCTAATGAGACTATTACTAGGGTGGCAGAACAAGGTCCTAGTAAATTTAAAACATTAGCAACAGGTTTTCTTAACATTGCAAAAAAAGGTGGCAAGTTCGGTGCCTTAGCCGCGGTCGGTGCTGCCGGAGCCGGTGCTGTTAAAACATTTATGAATGATGACCCAACAACTTATTTATCTAACGAAGACCAACAAAAGAATATGTTAATTGATATGGTAACAGGATCGTTAGATGACACACCTGTAGAAGAAGCACCAATAGGAGATGCTTACTTACCAACATTAGGAGCGGTAACTGTAGCAGGTACAGCAGCAGTTGCACCTTCAACAATTGAAGCTGCAAGAAGCGGTGCGTTAGGTGCAACTAAATCTGGTATAACTAAAACTGCATTAAAAACTGTAGGTAGAGGTTTAACAGCAGCAGCTACACCACTTGGACTACTTGCAACTGAACCTTTGTATTTAGCAGAACAAATACAAGAAGGTGATTCGTTAGCAGAAATGGCAACTAACCCATTTAACTATTTAGGTCCAGCATTTGCAGGATATGCAAGTGACTTTGCAACAAAAGGTTTAAAAAGTCCTGGACTTGCAAAAGCAATGAGACTTGGAATTAGTCCTGCAGCTTTAAGAATAGGAAGTAGATTTTTTGGTCTACCTGGTCTTGCAATATCTGCTGGTATTAGTGGTTATGAAATGTATGACGATTACAAAAAGAAAAGAGGTATGTTTAGTGAAGAATAAAACTCTTGTTGCAAATATGCAACACGTTAAGTGGAAGGAAATTCCACCTTTAAAAGGACCTGACTCACAAGGGTTGAATGTTCCTACAAAACAAGTTACAACAATAAAGAACTCGGAGAATATAAATGGCAGAAATAGACAAACCATTACCAAACGTAAATACTGAAATTAAAGTACCTGGCGAAGAAGAAGTAGCAGTTGCTGAACAAGAAACTGTTAATGAACAAGTTGGTCCTGATGATGTTCAAGTTACAACCGAAGAAGATGGTAGTGCAACAATTAATTTTGATCCAGAAGCGGTTAACCAGCCTGGAGGAGAAAGTCATTTTGATAATTTAGCAGAATTATTACCAGAACAAATTTTAGGAAAATTAGGTTCTGAATTAGTAGAAAATTATAATCAATACAAGTCTTCTAGAAAAGCGTGGGAAGATACTTACACAAAAGGTTTAGATCTTTTAGGATTTAAATATGAAAATCCAACTCAACCATTTCAAGGAGCTTCAGGTGCAACGCACCCAGTGTTAGCAGAATCA
>Ga0209992_10003773_pt1 | contig 12421 bp, 13 predicted proteins | sample 2SBtaG_2_FD_182564 | JGI IMG/M metagenome (GOLD analysis project Ga0209992, IMG submission 182564) | Deep subsurface microbial communities from Kolumbo volcano to uncover new lineages of life (NeLLi) - 2SBTROV12_ACTIVE470 metaG (SPAdes)... | ecosystem: Environmental > Aquatic > Marine >... | reverse complement strand
CCTGTTGACATTTTGTTGTCATTTTTTCTATTTTTTACTTTTTTAAATCTTAAAACTCTTTATTTAAAAGAGCTATAACGGTTGCTGACTAATGGACAAGGTGTCTTTTGTTCGTGGTTTATTAGAGTTATAAAAAAGGTTTGTAATACATCTAAGATTAATAGAGTGCTACAGTTAGGTCTTTACAAACTCATGCAAGTAAAGTAGCATATGTGACAATGAACTCACTTAAAGTACAGGATGACTTCAAAGACTCTGAATGCAGGTGTTTACAACAAGAGATGGATCTATCTGAATTGACTTGGACTGATACTAGTAGTTATAAAAAATTAAAGCAAGCGTTGAAGCGTCAAAATTCAGAGACAAGAAGAATGAGCTTACTTAGTAAGCCTCAGATGGATTTATTTGTTTGATTTTACTTTGAACGAAATATAATTGCGTGATGTAAATCATAATACCTATATACAAATTATTTTATATATGGAGGTTGTGATGCATAGAGAATTACTTCAAAAAATCAATATCAAAAACGGGAAAATTGTTGATAAATTCCCACTCAAGAAACTACTAGAAAATTCGTTATATTACCCAGCGTGCGGGCGAGATGGTGACCCTGTATGGTACGCACATAGAGAAATCCAAAGTTTCTTTTATGCAGATTATGGTGTGACACAAAGGCAAATTGAAACATCTTTGCATAAAACTGGGCATTATGGTGAAAATATCACATTTAGAGATAGCGACCCGATTGGATTTAAAGGTTATAGAGTTATTGGGAAGAAGAAACTAACATCTAAAGAACTTGACCCAACAGGGGCGGTATCACTAACTACTAAAGAAGGTCAGATGCAATTTGTTACTAGCATGCGCCGTAAACACAACCTGTTAGAAGACTGGGTTAAGAAGCCATTCGCCAAGTGGTATATCCTTAAACGTCAATCTGAGTTTGATGATGCACATGGTCCAGAATTATTCAGTTTTGTTTTTATTTGTGCAGATGGTGTCACTACGTACAAGACCCTTTACAGTTTCAATCAAATTGCTCCAAAATATCTTGCTATTATTCAGCCTGGCGATGGCTTTGGATTTAATTGGGACTCTTTTCAAAGTGAAGACGGGCAACTTTGCAAAACAGTGTTTAGTAACTCTGAAATTCCAGAAGCGCTTTTAACCAAGATTGATATTTGGACCGATGTCTTTACTCCATCTGAAAGGACATTATTCGAGGATTTAGAAGAATGTATGTCAAATGTTGAGTCGGAGATGTGTGAGACATATACACTTGAAGAATTTTTAGATAAATTGGATAAAGAAATTGCAAAAAGTAATGATTAAATTTTAGGATTGTTTTCATTATTCCAATTTAATTCGTCTTCATGCATAGCAATGCTTTTTTCAGCAATACTCGCAAAATGTTCTCTTAAATATTTTGGCTCTAAAACCTCTACATCTGGCTGCAAACTAAGAATCCAGCGACGAAGTTGTTCGGTATCTGGCACATCAGGTGCTGAAAAGCATTTCCATTTTGATTTAATTCTATGTGGATATTTATCTTGATACCAGTTGGAGTTATTTTCTTTTAGTTTATAAGGTGAATCTTCTTCAAGGTATTCGGCAGCCGCCTCTGAAACATACAACTCTAAGTACATTGGTTCATGAGTAGTTGGCTCATCAATGATATGATTACGAATGTAATTTATAAAAGTAAATCTAGACTCATTAATATTGTTATCAGTTAATTCCACATTGACAAATTTATGTAGGGCAAAATGCCTATCTGGAGAAGATCTATCAGGGTCAATATCGCTATACACCTTGGCAACAAGGTATACAATTTGCCCTCTTAGGATCAGTCCTAAAGGGTGATAAATCTTATTTTGTGCAATGAGTTCATTGCTATTGTTTTTCTTTGCTACCCATTTTCCATAAGGGGTAAAGTCATGCGCTGAGCCCAGGTAATCTGCCGTAAATTGTTTGCCTTTTAAAAGGGAGCGATAAATAATATCAACCGAATTTGACTGGCTTGATGGCGTAGGGGCTGTATCATACGGTAATGGTAAACTTATTACCTTATCCAGCCAGTTGTTATAATCAGGGTGCCTCTTTAGGGCGTCATGTGCCACTTCAAAATAATCATCAAATGCTGATGGCAGTAGTGGTTTTAAATGTAAATCAATCATAGCCATCGAAAATGCAATTACTGGATCTTTGATTTCTAGAGGTTCGTTTAATTCTCCTGAGCAGTAATAACAAGATTCATTGTATCTACCATTATGCGTACTATCAACCTCTGAACATAAGCTGCTTTGGATAAAAGCATCATCTTCAACTAATTTATTTAGAATTTGTTGTACACGCCTTCTCGTATTGTGAATTCTTTTGTTATTTAAAAAATCTACAATATTAGTGCAAGTTAGTTTTATTCCATCTACGTAGTGCTGCTCGATAATATAATCTCTAATCGTATTTTCTAAACTCATGTTGTTCTCTTTTATTATTTTGTTAATCCATATTTAAACCAATCACTTGATTGAGTGTCAATTCTGACTGAGCCAGTGGTTGTGTCTATTAAATATTCCTCTTGTTTGCTATAACTACCTGACACATTAGCACTCGAAACTACGAATTTAATAAAACGATGGTCTAGCCAATAAAACGGCTTAAAAGGTTTGATGTTTTTAAGCGATAGTTTGTGCACATCTTTGTTTGGAATGATCCATCCGTCTTCTGTATTAATTTTTGGATTTTCTACATTAGATGTAAAAATTTTGCATGTGTGGCTAGAGCAATTTTCACTAAAAATATGTTTATTACCTTTATATACTTCAACATTTGAAGCGTTGACAATGTTAATATTTAAATTATCGATTTGAATATCAGCATTAGCTGTAGATGTGAAAATCATTATTACTAGTAATTTTGTGAAGTTATTATTCATTATGAATTGGCTTTATATTATTTAGTTTCGGGTCAAATTTATCCATAATAGCCTGCTCCTCTGCATGTCTAAGTGAAACATTTACACCCATAATTTCTTGTTGTTTAGCCTTTTTTGCATAAACGTAAACTGATTCTGGAGCGTCGTGACCCGTCATCAATGTTAAAAACTGCCTTTGTTTTTTTCTATTATTTCCATCATTGTTTAGTAGTTGGATAATTCTCACTTTATTTAATGTTTCGTTTCTTATTCTGCCTAGTTGATTAAGTAACTCTGTAAATGCCCTTTCATGTTGATTCCATCTATGTTTAACGCTGTTTCTAGTTTCTCCTACATAGATAATCTTTTTTTTATCTTCCTTCGGGATAACCCAAAGGTAAATCATATCTGTTTGATTATGTATTTTTTTATCAACCTTTAGGTCTGGCGAATACTTTACAACTGAAAGCCTAGAATAATCAATCGTTAGTTCTCCTAGGCATTCAAACACATATTTGTCTATAAATATTTCATCATTATTTACCATAATATTCTCTTTTATTAATTGAATTGGAGATTATGTTAGTAGTATTCACGTAATAATATTTCATGATACTTGCTAGTATAGGCGCTATGTTTAAAAAGTCAATTAAATTTAGTGTGCTATTAGCAACAATACTTCTTGCTTCTTGTGGTGGAGGGGGTGGTAGTTCTGTAACTACTTCAGTATCAGAAGACATTATTACATGGACAAACGGAATTTACAACTCATGGCGATTAACAAGTGAAAATATTACTACCAATGACCCGCTTTGCACAGTAGATGTTTATAGTCGTGACATATGGTGGGAGAAAAATATCAACGGCAATCCAACTGGTATTAAAGGTGGTTTAATTAGAACTGAAACACAAGAGCGTAATAAAGAATGTTCGGCGCCTGTTCAAGAGTCGGAGCCAATTATTAATCCAGATCCAACTGTTATCAGTACTGTTGATACAGACTCAACAACAACAAATTCTAGTACTGGCTTATCAGATACAGTAACCACTAACACCACTGAAGATAGAACAAGTACTGATGCTAATGGTAGTACGGTGGTTAAAACATACATCATTTATACTGATACAGTAACTACGCCTGTAACTACAACCACTACAGTTACAACCACTAGGGTAACTACGTATAGCGATGGTTCAACTACAAGTAAAATTATTAATACAGCCAGTAATAGTACAACAGTAAATACAGTATCAATTACAACTAGAGAAGAGTTGATTGCTAATAAATTAACGGCTAATATCATCAGTACAAATAATGTAGAAGAAACTACTATAAGTGCAACTGATGGTGTTCCAGTAGTGATTACAACTTCAATTTCTGAAGATAGAGTTTCTACTGATTCAAGCGGCAATACTGTTACAAAAACATACACTATTTATACTGATAAAACCACCACACCACATGCAACAATTACAACTACAACCACCACGCGCAATACCATTTGGACAGATGGAACTACTACAAATGAGGTTGTTAATACTGTGCAAACAGTTTCCAATGAAGACGTTGTTTCAATTACAACAAGAGAAGAACTAATTAATACAGTAACCACTCCTAATATTGTAAGTGCGACAGATAGCAATAGCACAAGTGCAACTATAGTTAATGGCGATCCAACTACAGTAACAACTAATACCACTGAAGACAGAACAAGTACTGATACTAATGGCAGCACTATAACTAGTACATACGCCATTTACACTGATACGATTACTACGCCCGTAACCACAACCACTACAGTTACAACTACACGCATTACATTATGGACTGATGACTCGACTACCAGCGAAGTTATTAATGTTGCTTCAAGTGATTCTACTAGTAACGTTGTCACAACTACAACACGTGAGGAACTTACCAATACATTGGTTACGCCAAATGTGGCAAGCACGTCAACCGTTTACAAGAACGAACGAACCACAAGTACAGAAAGTGGTTTAATCTCAGAACTGTATGGCACTAACTCGGATACTATTACTGTAGGCACAGATGCTAATGGAGACCCAATTCAACAAGCGGTTACGCTTTACTATTATAGTTGGCACAAAAATGTGCAAAGCACAACGCTAAAGGACAAATACACAAGAACCACATACACAGATGGCTCAGTGGTTGATGAATTAGTGCAAGCAGATGTTGATTTTTCAACTACACCTACCAAAGAATATTTACTTGACCCTTGGGGTGGTAAAAAAACCACTACTCAACGAGTACCAGTAGGTGAGACCTTTATTGGTAATCCTGTTGCTCCAGATAGTTCTGGTGGTTCATCAGGCGTATATACATTTGCACAAAGAGGTGCCAATCATGATGTTAATACTTACAATGCTAGCACTTATTACAATAGTGATTACCTTGGTACACCAACTGATGTTATGAGTAACAATCCAATTGATTTTGAAACTACCGAAGCAGAAAACGGTGCAGTATTAGTGACTTATGCAAACCATGCTTATGCAAGAGGTTGGACTGGTAAAGACTCTACTGCACTCATTATGGACACAGGTATTGACCAAGGCCATCCTGAATTTATTGGCAAAGTTAAATATCTTTGGGATGCTGGCTACGACACACCTTATGAAGATGAAAACGGGCATGGCTCCCATGTTGCTGGCATCGTATCTGCCAATAAAGATGGAATTGGCATTCACGGCATTGCCTATGATGCTAATTTAGCCATTGCTAAGATTGGTGAGGCAAACGGCATTAGTTTGTCTGCTGCCAAGCAAGCGCTTAATTGGGCAAAACAATACGATGATATTGTGGTTGCCAACCTAAGTGCAAATACCAATTACAGTTCTTCGTACGAATCTAGCATGGCCGACCAAGGCAACGGCGTATTTACTAATAATCACGCAGTTTATGGTGGGGTAAATTACTACAATTTAGAAGACCCAACTACTTGGGCGGATGTATTACCAAGTGAATTAGTATTAGTGGTTAGTGCAGGCAATACAGGAGCAGGTTATGTACAAAACCCTGCAACTTTTGCAAGTGCAGTTGATGCAAGTGGCAACTTAGAACTTGATGGAAGAATGCTAATTGCAGGTAACTGGAACACTAGCACCCAAACAATCGATGGTGCTAAGTCAGGTCATGTGTGTAAAGACTACACCACCCAATGTAACGACCCTTATAAAACTAGTGACTTTTATATTCTAGCACCAGGTACAAGTATCAACAGTGTTAAGAATGGTGGTGGCTATACCAAGATGAGCGGTACTTCACAGGCTGCGCCCGTGATTACTGGTGGTGTTGCAATCGTACATCAAATGTGGCCGTATATGAAGGGTAATAATATTGCACAGTTATTACTTCAAACTGCAAACAAAGACTTGAATAACTATAGCGTTAATACGCATGGACAAGGCCTGTTGGATTTAGATAAAGCAACGCAACCAGTTGGTGACCTAGGTATTAGTCTTACAGGTAGAACGGGAGCAACTGCAACCATTAGTGGTGGAGTATCAATTAGCGGGGTAGGGGATAGTGCGATTGCATCACTTAGTTCAGTGAGCGCTATCGATGATTTTGATAGAGATTTTAAAGTTGATTTAACCTCAATGATTAAGCAAGTTGATAACTTAATGCCACTACAAAATGCTTATGAAAAAGGCGATTCTTGGGGTGTTAGACTATCAAATCTGAATGTTAAATCATTAGACAACTTTAGCATTGGACTTAAAGATAAGAAGCATTTTTTAATTGGTTATAACAAGTCAATTGATACAGCATTGGATTTAAGTTTAAGTTATTCAAAAAATAAATCTAATCCTTGGGTCGATGTATCAGGCGTTTGGGGAAGTGTAGATAGCGCTAGCACCATTGATATTAACCTAACTTGGAATAATGACAACTTTTGGGTGCAAGGCGGTGTGATGGCAACTAATACAGATTTAACTGCAGGACTAGTGAGTGATATTAATAACCTATATTCGGTTTATACCACAGCAGGTTGGGAGGAAGATAACTGGCGAATTTATGCAGGTACTAAACCAAAATTAATCAAAGGTGGCATTGAGTTTAATCTACCAAGTGAAGTCGATGATGATGGCAATATGCATTACAGCAAACAAAAAACCCAAGTTAAGAGTGATACAACAAGTTTTGTTGGCGGCTCTTGGCAACAGGAAATGAATGGTTATTCGTTAATTACAGATGGCATGGTTGATAGTAGTGGTGAACACCGCACTTCAATCACAATTAATAAAAAGTTTTAAATAAAAGGAGAAATGTAATGAGTGAAAAAGATAAAAAATTAGATAATAAGGCTACAAATGAAAATCAGTATTCGATTGATGAATACCCAAAAAACAATATTGATGAAGAACTAGAAGGCGAACTAATTTTTTTACTAAAAGATATCTATGTTAAACATGGTAATTTACATTCAATTGACTCTCATATTAGCAATGGAGAGATTTTTATTGATTATAGGTATGACAAACCTATGCATGAGTCTGTAAGTTATAGTTTTAATATAAAATAGAAAAATTATGGATATATTTAAAGTATTACAACTAGGAAACTCTAGTATTAAAGAGGTGAACGTTACCGCATTTCTAGGGTATTTTCTAAATCCACACGAAGACCATTCTATGGGAGATGAATTGCTGCGTGAACTAATCTCTATTATCGATAACGATAACGCTAACAATATTATTTTGGAAGAATATAGCAACTCAGAAATAAATATAGAGTATAAAAATATGGATACACTTATAAAACTTTTTAATGAAGGCAAAGAAGAATTCCATAGAATTATTATTGAAAACAAAATAAAAAACACTTACGACCCTGAACAACTAATTAAATATTACACTTCTCAGCGAGAAGCAACCAATAATGGAATATCTATAACAGTATTGTTTATAACGCATGAAAATTGTAATGATTTTACTAATCAAGTGTATAAGGGTCTTGAAGTTAAAAAAGGTGATAGTAAAAAGCATATTTACTGGTCTACATATGATAATTCATCTAAAGAATATGAAAATTCTATATACAAGTCTTTAACCAATATTATAGAAAAAAAGCGCGTTTCACGAAAAGACCAAATTGATAGTTATGAATTAGAAACAATAAAATCATTCTCCATTTTTTTAAATTCATTTTGTCATGTTCCGAGAACACCACTAAACACAGATGTACTCCTTAGAATGGAAAGATATGAAACAGTAAGAAGGCAAAATGAGTTAAGAGATGAACTACGTCAAAATTATGATTTGAATTTTGACGATGTAGATACTCAGGACAAGCGTTTTCCTAAATTTTGTCACAAGATAAATGGTACTTTTAAAGTGTGTATACAATTATCTAATAGAGAAGACCCAACAATAAGAGTGTTACTTCGTATGATTGATAATACTCAGCCAGAACCCATGTTTGAATTATGTAGAAACGAGGAAAGTCTTGAACATAAAACTGGCACGCAACATTATGCAGTTTTAGTTGGGAAGGCTGGCTCTGCGAAAGCGGTTGATAAAGCAAATTTTGGTAATGATTCCATAGTAAGTCTTATAAAACAATATCAAGAAATAATTGTACCCAGACAATAGAATTTAGACAATCATTTCAAATAGTTTATTCATAATCAAAACTTATCTACAATTGTCCAGTTGCCCTTTACCTTGCAAATAATGCCTTGGTAACCAATGACACTGTTGCCTTTAAGTTCATTGTCTAAAAACCACTTGCAGGTAGTGCTATTATGTGTGAATGACTCTGGGAACTCAGGATGTGGTTTAAATTGTCCAAGGTTTCCACTAAATCCAATTTGCCCAATATCAAACCTCTGGTTGTCATCGCACGTTTCAATGATTTGTTGTTCGATATTGTTGCCAAGTTTGACAGTCTCTTGTTGAACTACACACTTTGCAGAGGCATTGGTTGTAAGTAATAATAAAACTAATAATTTATTCATATCGGTCATAACACAAATTCCTTAAATCAGTTAAATTGTGATCAATTAGCCAGTTTCTACGTTCAGAAAGCACTGGCTGAAACCCGTTAAACGGTAATTTAAGCCATGAATTAATCACTTCTGCTTTAGTGCGTCGTTGCCCTTGCAAAAACTCAACTTGTTCTTTTTTATTATCACAATCAATTTGGAAGTGGTTCAATTCATATTCTGTCAATATCACTGGATAGCGTGCTGGCTGAAAAGGTTTGGGAGTAGATGGTAATGTTCCACAACCAGATAACATAGCACTAATTAGCAGAATTACAGATGTACTTAAAACGCCACTGTTGATACTTGATTGCTCGTTGGTCTTGTTCATACACTTCCTTGCTAGTAAACATTCCTCGTTCTTGTGCTGCTTGGTAATCTAACCAATCTAGAATTGCACGTTCATTAGCGCAATCTCTCGGCATAGATGTTATTGCTGATGGAATACTACGGTCATTGTAAACCGCACAACCACTTAGTAAAGATAAAGTAATTACAGTAGTAGCAATTTTCAACATGACTTAGTTCCAGTTTTTCTTGCCACCGTTAATGCGTTCAAGTTCTTTATCTAAGTCATTAATCTGTTTGTTTAAACGTGCTTTTGCATTTTCAACATCTTTGTTTGATTGATGCTTTTCTTGCATTAAGTGCGTTTGATTAACAGGAAATGAAATCATTGAGTAAAAACGATAGTATCTGCCTTCAGGCTGCATTTCAGTTTCCACTACCTTGTATCCTGCCATTTTTGCTTCAGCAACTACTTTTTTTACTACTTGGTCAATGTTATCAAACGTTACTTTGCTATTGGTTTCAACTGTCTGTTTAGTGGTCAAACTACTAACCAGTGCATGTACTTGGTCGGCAAGTTGTGAATGAGCGTGTAATAATGCTTTGTCACGTGCTAAACCCATATCAGTACTTTTTGCTGTACCAGTAATATAAAGCACATCTTCTGTATTTTCATTTGGTTCTGTGAACCAATCAGGTGCATTATCAATGGCGTATGTCACATGCTCTACATCATTTGTTGGCGGTGTAGAACTACAACCAATAAGACCTAAAGCAATAATACTTGTAACTGCTAATTTAATTTTGTTTTTCATGCTGTTCTCCGTTTGTTGTTAAAATAAAATCAAGTTGTTTACTTGAATAACACGTATTGTCCTCCTTATAACGAAATACAATTTCGTGATGTATTTCATAATACGAACTATGTAAACAAACAAAGGGAATAAATGAAGCACTTAACAAAATCAAAATTCAAATTAGCAACTGAATGCCCGACTAAACTTTTCTATACAGGTAAGAAGGAATACGCAAATACTAGTATTGATAATTCATTTTTAGAAGCACTAGCGCAAGGTGGTTATCAAGTGGGTGAGCTTGCTAAGCTTTATCATTCAGGCGGACATAATATTCATACTTTGAATTATGACGAAGCGCTAAAACAAACCAATAAACTACTGGAACAAGACAACGTCATTATTTACGAGGCTGCAGTTAGGCATAATAATTTATTTATTCGTGTGGATATTTTGGTCAAACGTGGATCATTTATCAAACTACTTGAGGTCAAGGCAAAATCAATTGATGTAAGTTCTGGCGATGTTTTCTTAACCAAAGACGGTGATAAAGTATTAGCAGATTGGAAGCCATATTTATTTGATATCGCCTTTCAAAGATATGTAGTGCGCTCAGCATTTCCAAACTCAACTGTTACAGCTTATTTGTATTTGACTGATAAAACAGCTGTTGCACCTACTGATGGACTTAATCAGAAATTTCAAATTGTTGAAGATGAAAATCGTCGTAAAGGTGTTAAAGTCGCCTCTTCGTTAGGCGCTGAAGATTTGTCAGTCAAACTTTTGCGTGAAATCAGTGTCGATGTTCATTGTGATCTTATCTTTAATACTGATGCTGGCGCAGATGCGCGTGGTGTGGGCTTTGAAAATAGAATCAATGAATATGCTAAACATTATGTGGATGATGAAAAAATTAAACCATGCCTAACAAGCGCGTGTAGCAAATGTGAATTTAAAGCCACACAAGAGGAATTGGACGATGGCAAGTTTAGTGGGTTTCGTGAATGCTGGAAACAGCAGCTCAATTGGAGTGACAAAGAGTTTGAAAAACCCAATGTGCTAGATATTTGGAACTTCCGTGGCAAAGACAAATTTATCCAAGATGGAAAAATTAAGTTTTCTGATATTTATGAAGAAGATATCGACCCCGAGAGCTCTCCTACAAAAGCACGCCAATGGCTGCAAATCAAAAAAGTTAAAGAGAATGATATTTCTATGGACATAGATATATCAGGTTTAAAGGCAGAAATGGATAGCTGGGTATTTCCACTACACTTTGTTGATTTTGAAACCACGATGATGGCAATTCCTTTTAACAAAGGCAGACATCCATACGAAGGTATCGCATTTCAGTTTTCTCATCACATTGTTTATGAAGATGGTAGAGTTGAGCATAAGGGTGAATATATTAATACTGAACGCGGTATTTTCCCCAACTACAAGTTTGTGCGCCAATTAAAGGCAGAGCTAGACAAGGATGAAGGTACAATCTTTAAATACTCTAATCATGAGAACACTTACCTCAACATGATTTATTTGCAGTTGCAAACCGAAGAGTTGTATATTGAAGATAAAGATGAGCTGTGTGATTTTATTAAAAGCATTACCAAATCAAAAAAAGAAAGTGTAGAAAAATGGTGCGGTGAGCGCAACATGGTGGATATGTTGGAAGTGGTAAAAAGTTATTATTACAATCCATTAACTGGTGGTTCAAACTCCATTAAGCAAGTACTACCTGCAACACTCAATAGCTCTGACTATCTAAAAGAAAAATACTCAAAACCAATTTATGGCACCAGTGAAATCTCTAGTAAAAATTTCGATAAATGGACTTGGATTGAGATTGAGAATGGTCTGGCTAAAGATCCATATAAATTACTACCCCTTATGTTTCAAGATGCTGATAAATGCGATCAACTTATTAGTGGTGATAACAAAGAGCTTAAAGATGGTGGTGCGGCAATGACTGCCTATGCCAGAATGCAATTTGAGCAGATGGGTGATTATGAATATGGCGAGCTAACAAATAGTCTGCTTAAATATTGTGAGCTTGATACTTTAGCAATGGTCATGATTTATGAGGCATGGAGAGAGTGGGTTTATAATCCTCCCAAAAATTAATACCCAGTAATAGTAGAAGTTAGGCATTAGATATTCTCAATAAATGACCCGTAAAATTGGCCAATATATTTAGCTAAGTCTGATTGATTTTTTTTAGTTATAATGTTTAAAACATTCGCTTGTTTTACGATTTTTAAAAGGTGTGGATTGAGTTGAAAAATGGCAACATAATGGCAACAAAGAACCGCTTAAAACGTCCTGTATCGTTTTAGAGCTCTATAAAAATGCTTTAGTAGTGCGGTTTAGGCGTTTTTAAGCCTTTTTATCGTAGACTGTTAATCCGTTTGTCG
>Ga0209992_10003772_pt1 | contig 12424 bp, 12 predicted proteins | sample 2SBtaG_2_FD_182564 | JGI IMG/M metagenome (GOLD analysis project Ga0209992, IMG submission 182564) | Deep subsurface microbial communities from Kolumbo volcano to uncover new lineages of life (NeLLi) - 2SBTROV12_ACTIVE470 metaG (SPAdes)... | ecosystem: Environmental > Aquatic > Marine >... | reverse complement strand
TTAGGACCATTATGTGCGCCAAACATTTGCTTTTGATCTGGGGCTTTTGCTTGGAAAAACTGATTGGTATTGAGAGGTGACTGAATACTACGCGTTACTTTGCTCGAATGGATAGTTTGCGCATTACTTTCATAACTCTCTTGCATTGCAGCGCAGCCCACAACAGATAATGCTAATAATAATGTTAACAGTGCTTTCATGTTCTGCTCCTAATTAATACTCTGCTCGGTATAGTTTGTCGTTGCGCATTTGTACTTTTTCGTCTGTCCACATGACATTAATCGGCACCTCGGTGAAAGCTGCTGATATCACTTGCCCGTTAAGCACGTTAACCAAGCGTGCATTAATCATGTTTGCATGCTCTTGTCGTGTGATCGTACCAAGGATCACGTAGTCAATGTTTTGACGAGTTCGAAGGCTATTGAGATCTCGAGTCAGCATATCTTCATGATATTCACTGACAGTGATTGAATTACTCAGTCTATGCTCAACCATGCTGTAACCCAATTGCGTCATTTGGGTTATCAGACTTTCTTGAATTTGCTGGCTCAGGCCACTGCTTTGTTGAACGGCAGTTTTTTGCCCCAACTCAGTAGCCATAGTGAAGCTCATTACGGCAATGCTGGCATTTCTCAATCTGCCCGCCTCACCTCGATATAACTGCGAAGCGAGGTTACTGGTGTATTGATGAAGTGAGAAACTAGACATGCCCTTTACCTCCATAGGTAAAGACCCCTCTACTCCTTTGGGGTTAGCAAGTTCTTCTTCTCGTTTAATCTCATTTAATAACTGGCAGCCACTTAATAACGTGATCAGGGCTAATATACACAGGCGCATGACAACTCCGCATAACTCTTTTCTTTGCAAAAGCAAGAATCACGCCACAAGAAACTACAGCCAATCTCTTTGATTAAGGCCGCCAAACTGTGAAACAAAACAACTCACTTGATATTTCTGCCATTGCGAACAGACTGCTTGCGCTTGTTCTTTTGTTGCAAACGCACCAAATTTGAGTCGATAAAATTGTTGCTGACCAATTTGTTTAGGCTCAAGTCTCACTTCTTGTATTACTTGGTCAGAATTCGCTAGCTTTACTCTCAATGTTTCATACACTTGTTTTGCTTTTTCTCTGCTTTTTACCGATGCAACCTGCACTGAATATTTTGCAGTTGATAAGTTACTGCTCGGTTCCTGGGTCGCAACTGTATCCAAAGCAGGCTGAGCGGAAGCCACTGCATGTTCTTGAACCGGTTTATCTGCCTTAAAGAGGGAAATAACGACCTCTTCTTTTTTGTCTTTACGAGACACTGGTGTTTGCGAAATAGCTGCACTGTTAGGCTTAGGCGATGACGCTTCGCTTTTGCCTTGCTTGTGTTGGTTGTTATCGGCCAAAGTGAAGTTTGCTTTATCATTATTTGCAACAAGACGATTTAAATCACGCACTAACATACCCAAAGTTTGCTCATAGGCGAGTAAGCGGTCTATGCCAGCCTTGTTTTCTTGCCATTGTCGAGCCATTTCTTTTAGTTGCAAATACTCCTGCTGAGTTAAAGTGACTGTTTGACCGTTTGAGCTTACTTGCTGCTCTTTGGACATTGAAGCACAGCCATTAAGCGTAATTACACACACTAAAAGTAAGAAGCATGCCTTTATTTGTGATTTATTATTGTGTGAACTGAACATATTTAACCTCACAAGGTAACCCTTTACTTACTGCATCTACGCACAGTGCGGTGATTTTATCTTTATCGTCATAATCATATGAAACAGACAACAACCATGCACCATCGTTTTGTTTTATAAAGAACGGCGAAACACCCAGAATGTTGCGCCATTTATTTTTCACAAGCTGCCAGTACGCCTTCAAAATATCTAAATTATTGAACTGACCAACGACTGCAACATAACCTGAATAGCGCTGTAAATTTTTGAGCTGAATATTAACGTCAGAAAGAACATCGCCACGAGGTGACAATGTCACTTTTGCTTGCGTGTTATACCCTAGCTGCTTTGTTTCTAACTTATGTTCATCAACAAAGATGTCGTACTCTCCTGGCCTAAGATCTGTAAACAAGTAATAGCCATCAAACTCAGATATCGTTTCAGCCACGACTGCTTTATGCTTATCTTTTAATTGCAGCTTAGTGTGCACAATCGGTTTGCCATTCTCATGGTATAGAACACCTTCAATTTCACCGGAATAAACGACAGGAATATCTAATGACTCCATTGCCCCAGCCCTGGGTGTAAGTGAATAACCTTCATTAGCTGGCAACATGAAAGGATCTGAAAAACTGGTTTCGACGACTTCAATATCAGTGCGACGATTTGCCATAACACCAGCTAAAACAGCCACGCCCCGCTCATCTGTTTTTGCTTTTCGATACGACTGTATGGCTCTTACTGTGACATTTTCTAAAGGCGTTTCTGAGTCATCAAAGATGCCATTGTCATTTTCATCAAAGAAAACTCTAACAATAATGGTGCCTTTATCTGAGAGCCTTTGCTTAGAGCCAAAAAACTGTTTATTCATTTGGTTATAACCAAAGCTAAACCTAGTAGACAGTTGTAGCTGCCAATCGTCATCACTGTCATATTGCGCTGACGTGTTTAAAATAAAGTCATCAAAAGAGAAGTTAAGCCCAAGCTCGGTGCTTTCGAGGCCTGAATCAAAGGCACGCTTAAACCTGAGTTGCCCTCTTAAGGTATTATTGAAGTTGCGAATAAAGTCAGCTGAGTAATTACTTACTTTCAACTCTGGGTAAATATAATAACCAAGGTTAAACCTGACATATGAACGTCTTAAATTAGCTTTAAAGTTTAAGTTCCCAGAGCCATACTCATCTGTACCCTGCCAATACCAGTCAAGTTGATTGCCCAAAGCGTATTTTGAAAAGCGATAGTTAAGATCATGACTCAACCGAGATGCGCGTATTCCATTCGTATTTGTCACTTCAAGACTAGTTAAATAGTTTAATCGTGTGCGCTTTTTTTTATAAATATCACCAGCCAAAGTTGCTTTAAGCGTATTCACAGCGACTTCAGAAAAACGTTCTCTGCTTAATGCGAATCTAAGACGTTGCTCTAATACTAACAACCTAGCTGTGGCTTCACTCAAATAATTTTCAGAGTTACGACCTTGATGTGACAAATTGAACAACATCCTTCCATTAGGTTTATAACTTAACCCTGACGCGAATTCCTGAGTTGCTTTAGCCTCTTCGGTAAATCTTGAAGCCCCGACATAGGCACTTAATTGATTTGAGAAAACATTCTCAAAACGACCTGAGAGCCTGACTTCACCAACATCAAAACCATTTTGTGTATCACTTAAAACACGCTTGCCATCTCTATTGATTGAAATAGCATAGGTGCTTTGCCCTACCTCTTCGACACCCTCACTGAAATAGCGCTCAGTGTATTTTTCAATTTGACCTTCTGCGCCATATTTGACGATTTCAAAAATATTCTCACCGAACAAGAGTTCAATGTTATCGAAAAAAAACACGCCAGCCTGAATATCGAGCTTTTGATCTATCAAAATGCCATTCTGATACAGCTCTATGTCCCAGCCATCGTCTGCAACTCCATTAATTGACACACGCCCTGAGCTCGTTTTAGCTAGCAGCGGAGCATTAGTTAAGCTAACCCCTTGCGATAAACTACCAATTGCGCGCTCGCCAAATAAAATAGGTTGAATATCACCAAACTTAATCTCACTAGCATTCAAGCCAAACAGTGCACCTTGGGGAGATTGACGACTAAAGGTAAGCCTTGAGTCTTGAAGTAGATCTCCGCTCTCTCCAGATAAGAAATATTCCGACCGTAAATAAGCTAATTCGTTTGACCCCGTCAGTGCATAACTTAATAAATGATCAATATCAGAAAATCTGTAGCGGGTATTTAAATCGAATAAAGGAGTAGATAAGGCTTGGTAACTGCTTTCAACCTCTGGAAATAAAGCACCACCTTGCGAAGACATAGTGTTAATTTGCTGAGCTTGTCTGGCTAGTGCTTGTTCAACAGGAAAATAGCCTTTACCTTGGATTGTTAAAGACTGCTGAACATAGTCTGTGCTTAATTCAAAATCAAACCATGTTTGTAACTGGCGAATATCAACATAAAGTGACCCACCCTCAAACAACAGTGCGGTCTGCCCAAGCTGTTGCTTTTCACTATTAAGGACTAATTGATATGATTCAGCGTCAAGTAAAAAACGATTATCAGGATCTTTAAACCAGCCTTCAGCTTTATTGTTTGTATAAGATATTGGCAGAGAAAATAAATCTATAAAGCTCTCTAGCTCAACATAATACGCATGCGGGTTTTTAATCGCCGTTAGCTCGCCAATATAGTTTTGGTTTAAATTTGCTGATAAAAACAGCACTTCACCGACAGGGATATGCTCTCCTGATTGGGCATCTATTTGTTTGCTTGTCTTGGTGTTCTTTGCATCCGATAAGGTATTTTGTATAGAGCTCAGCAACTTGATCACTGAGCGTACATCAGTCGAGGCCTCAACTGATATAACAGAAGAAGCCAATAACAGGATACTGAGATAAGGCAAATAAAAGCGCACGAAAGAAATGATGATTAGTTAATATCAATTTGCTGTTCGAAAAATACCTCTCCCTGATATTCTTTTTGTCCTGAGTACTTAAGCGTAAGTTTGCCAGCACCAGATAAACGATATCCATCAAGGAGTGTCATTGGTAATAAAGCCCGCTCAAGCTCTGAATGGATACTGTAATTTTCTATAATACCTATCCGCTGCTTTTCAGTTTTTCCCCTAGGTGAAAAAAAAGCCTCGACCCTACCAAAACTGCTAAATTGACCTTGCTTCGCCATTGAGATTTTAAGTGTATCGTTCTTTTGTGCTCGCTTAAGATCAAGCCCTGTTAATGAAACAACGGGCGTTTCTCTGTCGACTCGTAAGATAATTGGTAATGAATAATTTACTTGTATATCTATATTAATGCCTTTTGCAGCCGAGGATGTCTGCTCTTCAGCTAAGGCACTCAATAATAAGTGAGAGCGGTATTCTCCTGAAACGAGCGTTTTCGTTCGTCTCACCGACAGTTTAATAATTTGTTTTTGGCCTGGTGCTAAGCGTATTTGACTCGGGCTCATTCTAACCATTGAACTCAGTGATTTATCATGCGTACCTTCTAAGTTTTTATACCCCCCCTCTGGCAGAGCAGCTCTTTCTTGCCAAGATAATCGATAGCTCTGCACTTTATCTGAGTTATTCACCACAATTAATCGCTCTGCTCTTTGCCTTTCTTCAAAAGCAACTCTAGTGGGCGAAATCAAGATATTTGCACTCGCAGTGAATGTAGAAGAGAGGCATCCTAAAAATATAAGTAAAACATAAAGGTATCTAAACAAGGTGGTAGCCTTAAAATCGAGAAAGTTAGTATGAGAGTTCAATACTGACAGAGCCTTGATATTCTCCATCGTTATATACAGCTCCGTCTCCGGAGGTTTGTAAAATTGCGCCGATAACCAGCTCAATCTCACCATAAGCGTTTGTTTGAGCAGTTGGCTTGAAAAGTAATTGGTTAATAATAAATGTTGATGAATTATCACTTAATTCTTCATTTATACTGGAGCTGCTAAAGTTTATTAAAGTGTTCGCCGGTAATGCTTCAAAGAAAAGCCTAGCAGGATGCCCTCTTTCCATAATATGAATGTCATTGGTTGATGATATTGCGCTGTTTGTTGGCAGTTTAAGGGTACTCACTCTGTCATTTCGTGCGACAACTATGGTGCCAAAATCAAGCGATTCAAGCACATCTGCAAATGCTGATGTGCTCACTAAAGAAAATATTAATATACCTTTAATCAATGACTGACTCTAATTTAATAACTTACGGTAACAGAGACAGTACCTGTGTAATCTCCGTCAACATATTCACCATCTATGTCATCAGTCGTCAGAGTCGCACCTAGGTTAAACTCTGCATTACCAGAACCATCTGTGGTGATTGTGCCTTGGTTTGTTGTAATCGCAATGTCTTGGTTGGCGTTTTGGCCTATTGTTGCATAAAGCGTGAACGCAGTGATCTTAAAAACAGGAGTAGTACCAGGTCCCGTTGTAGCAAGCTCAACTGGGGTTGTACCTACATCTGGCAACTCAATCGTTAACGGTGTGTATTTAGTAGCTTCAGCAATTGTAAGTTGGGCTGGCTGCGCCGATGCTGAATCTAAAATATCCATAATAGCCGGATCAGACCCGCCAGCAGCCGTTGTTGATATTTGCAAATTAGGATTGGCTGGAACACTCAGTGCCGCAGTGGTTGACGCTTTAGAGACGGCTCTCACTGTGCCAAAATCTAATGTCTGCTTTACTTCGAGCTTAAACGTGTTTTGAACGGTTACTTTTGCATCAACATTTTGAGTCTGTGTGCTTGCGAACGATGAGATAGTGAAAAATGAAAGAGATAACCCTAATGAAAGAGCGATAAAATTTTTTGTCATAACCGTGTCCTTAATTAAATGCTAATAAGCGCCCTGTTAATCTAATGAGTTTTCGTTTTCCTTTAAACTCTTTGATAACCATCAAGAAAGTAGTAATTGCTTCTTGAGAAGAATCAATATAACAGAAAAGAGCTATAATTCTAAATGTAGTACTTTAGTTTATTATCTATTTTCTTCAACTGTGCACAATACGCCAATGTTATTAATAAAGGCACAGAGCTTATTTGCATCATCTCTGTTTTTTACAGTCTTTAAAGTAGGCACAAATCTACTTTGTGACCTATGGGTTAGTTTTAATATTGTGCTAGTTAAAAGAGTATCTAATTTAGGTAGATGTGTATAAACCTTGTTAAGTTGCACTTGAGCACTGCTTTCACTGAATACCGGTTGTAAACTAAGCTTATATCCATGCAATTTTTTTGTGTCTGAAGTTTTTGAATAAAGGTTTTTATCTGTTTTGTGTTGTTCAATTTTTGGTTTACTTCGCAAAGAGGCTGGAAGGCTTTGTAAATCACTTTGTTCAGATAATGCAGCTATTAAGATTTTAAGATCTTGTTCCATAGAGACCAAGCGCTTTAATTCTTCTTTGTTATTCTGAAGCTCCATTAAAAAGGCATCATCAGCTGTACTTTTGTTTGATTGAGTTATTGAAATAGATTCGTTGTGAGGGCTTGTACAAGCAACTAAAACACAAAAAATAAAAAATAAAGCAATGTGCCTAAGCATGATACCTCTTCTAATCAAACAACAAACGAGTAAAAACATTTACTATTTTACAGCGATGAAGCATCGGATTCTAGACAGTGCGATAAGTGATGTAAATCTTCAAGAGCCACGTCGTATTGAGATATGAATGAAAGTGTGCCAACCGATACTGAGCCATGGCACACTAAATTTCATTTTTTCTTTTCACCAGTAAAAGTAAACAAAAAAGAATAAAAAGTGTAGAGTTCTATTCTATAAGATCACTTTCTCAGTAATTTTTTCAATAACACTATCAAAAAGATTTAAATAATTTAAAAGAGGTTAAAACTTAAGAATTCTAAACACTTATGGGCTGAAATAATAAATTATCAATCTGGTAAATATAGAATAAAACGAAAATAAAAATATAGACATAAATAAAAAAACGTCTATAAAAGTAACCCTCCACCTTCACTATAAAAACCAACTAAAATATCAATTATTGCCTTATTAAAAGATATTCTCTTTTGATTTATTATTAGATTGACAAAACTAAATTTACACAAAGTAAAATCTTTCTTCTACTGCATTTTAATATGATTAGATCTATATTAGCGATACATTTTAGAAAAATTTTAATATAAAAATATGAAAATAAATGGCTAGCATTTAAAATTTAGCAATCAGATTATCAGACAATATAATTCAACCAAAAACATTAACGCACAAATAGAAATAGGTAAAAATAGATATTCTTTACTCTTAGCTTGAGGAATAAGCTCGTCTAACTCTTTTACATTTTTACACAAAAATAACTTTGGATTTTCCATTATAAACAACGAAAAAACACTACCTGAGAATAGTATTATTGAAAGATTTAAATTAACGGAATAAAAATAAAATCCTAAGAAAAGATTTAAAAATGAAGTAAAGCAAGCGATTCTAACAAGTGTTTTTTGTTTCATTCTACAAACTCCTATGATTGGACTACTTATTAAAGCAGCCCACTTTTAAATTTACCTAATTATTTGTTTATATATTGCCGAACCAATACCCCAGCCTAAACCAAAAGAAAAACCCAAAGCTCCCCCTATGATGCCGCCTCGAGTTGCCCCAATTGATGATCCAGTCATTACTGCACCACCAACGGTCCCTAAAGCAGCTCCCCAGTTAAAACCTTCTAGTGCGTCTCCACCACTTACTTGTTTAACTTCTTTCATATTTAATTCGCGCATAGTATATACTCCGTATATCCGAGTTTTCTGGCAGACTCGGAACAGTTAAGTGCTATCCTTATTTAATAGCGTTTAATTTGGCTAGTTTTAGTTTCATTCTAATCTGACTAAAACATGCCTCCCTTCTTCTAGGCTCGCAAAAATATAACGAGCAAAGAAAATCCATCTATAAAAAACTCACTTTTAACGAAAGTAATAAATAACTATAAAAATGAGAATAAATCAACAATTTGAAAAATCAATTTTTGAATAATTAAAAGGTAGGACCATGTAATAAAAACGTCAAACTAAGATTTAAATAAAACTTTAAAAAAAACATAAAAAGCGTAAAAACTAGCTCCATACCTTTGAAATAAATGGGGATTTTAAATACCATGAAATATTTACAAGTTGGCATTTAAAAAGAAGAATAAGAAATCTAAGATAAAGAAAAATGGAAATCAAAATAATATTTACAAAAATTTAATAAAGAAAAATTCAAATTAATTAGCCGCAATCATTATTGCAATTTATTGAAAATATTTTTTAAAGATAATAATAAAAATATTTATTTTAATTTTATAAATAGGAAGTTTTTATATTTGACTTTGAGATTTTTAAAGGTTTTAAAAATAAAGCTAGGGTATTGTAACCCTAGCTTTATTCTTTTAGATAGCAACTGGTGCTTTGATATGCGGATGAGCTTGGTAGTCAACAAGCTCGAAGTCATCAAACTTGAAGTCAAAAATATCTTTCACTTCCGAGTTAATCTTCATTGTCGGTTTAGAGAAAGGCTTACGGCTTAGTTGCTCATCTACCTGCTCTAAATGATTAAGGTATAAGTGAGCATCACCGAAAGTGTGGATAAAGTCACCAACTTCTAAGTCACATACCTGGGCAATCATCATAGTTAACAGCGCATAGCTTGCGATATTAAATGGCACACCTAAGAAAATATCAGCACTGCGTTGATAAAGCTGGCAAGACAGCTTGCCGTCTAATACATAAAATTGGAATAGCGTATGGCATGGCGGTAGTGCTTGCTTACCCATAGCCGCATTTTCACTTGGTGAGTACTGAGTATCAGGCAGTAACGCCGGGTTCCAAGCACTTACTATTAAACGACGCGAATCTGGGTTTGTTTTAATTTGCTCTATCAGCTCTTTAATCTGGTCGACTACTTCACCATTTGGGCCAGTCCATGAACGCCATTGCGCACCATACACAGGACCGAGCTCGCCTTCTTGTGTTGCCCAACCATCCCAAATACTTACGCCGTTGTCTTTTAAGTATTTGATATTTGTTTCACCATTCAAAAACCAAAGTAACTCATGAATAATTGAACGCAAGTGACACTTTTTAGTGGTGACTAACGGAAAACCTTCTTGAAGATTAAAACGCATCTGATAGCCAAAAACACTGATTGTGCCTGTGCCTGTTCTATCTTCTTTTTTAGTGCCATTCTCTTTGACATGACGCATCAATTCTAAATATTGTTTCATAGCGTTTTATAACTCTTACTTTTGTGCAACGGGTTGGGTTTTATATGCCCAAATCATAATACCAAGGCCAGCAATGATCATTGGCATCGATAGAATTTGACCTTGTGAAATCAGGCCACCATATAAACCAATATGGGCATCCGGTTCGCGGAAATATTCGATACAGAACCTAAAGAAGCCGTAACCGAATAAGAATAAGCCAGCGACACTACCCGTAGGACGTGGCTTTTTAGCAAACATAATTAGCATAATAAATAACACTAGGCCTTCAAAGAAAGCTTCGTATAATTGCGATGGATGGCGTGGTAATGGGCCGCCAGTTGGGAATACCATCGCCCAAGGCACGTCTGTTGTACGACCCCATAATTCACCATTGATAAAGTTACCTATACGGCCCGCTAAAAGGCCAACTGGAACAAGTGGTACAGCAAAATCACCGACAGTAAAAGGTGACCGTTTAGTGCGCCAAGCGAAGATGAAAATCGCGGTGATCACTCCTAATGCACCACCATGGAACGACATACCTCCTTCCCAAATTTTGAAAAGGTAAAGTGGGTTTTCTAATAAATAGGAGAATTGATAGAAAAGTACATAACCGACTCGACCACCTAATATAACGCCTATCATGCCGTAGAATAATAAATCATCAACTTCTTCTGTTTTCCAACCCGAGTTTGGTTTTGCTGCTAGACGCTTACCAAACCACATTGCAAAAGCAAAGCCGATTAAATACATGAGTCCGTACCAACGAACACTTAGAGGCCCAATCGAAAAAATGACGGGATCAATTTGTGGAAACTCCATAACCTTTCCTTAATTAACAATCATGTTGGCAGCGATAACCATGAGCAGCGCTGCAAAGATTTTTTTTATTGTTGAAACAGGTAAATATTGCGTCGACTTTGCGCCTATCGGCGCCATAAACCAAGAGGTTGATACAATGCCTAGTAGAGCTGGCAAATAAACAAACCCAGCAAAGCCTTGTGTCAATTCAAAATGCTTACTACCTGCACTGACATAACCCAGTGACCCAAATAAGGCAATTACGATACCACAAGCTGATGCACAGCCGATGGCTTTTTTCATGTCCATTGAGAAAAACGTTAACAACGGAACAAGTAACGCCCCTCCTCCAATACCAATCATCGCAGAAAGGCCACCAGTGATACTGGTAAGAAATGTTAAAACAGGGCCATTTGGTAAATTTCTCGAAGGCGGGGTCGCTGTTTTTCTACTGCTGTAGATCATTTTTAAAGCAATTAAAACGACACATACAGAGAAAATAATCCTCACCGCCGCTTCTGGAAGAAGCGAGGCCATAAAGCCACTTACTAAAGCCCCTAATGCCACACCTGACATGATCCAAGGTGCGACTTGCCAAGGTACATTACCATTTTTATGATGAGCTAAAGCAGAAGACGTCGACGTAAATAGAATAGAAGCCAAAGAAGTAGCAATCGCTGCAATCACCACTTGCTCCGTTGGGAGCACATCAAAATGCAACAAAATAGCGCTTAATACAGGTACGATGATTAAACCACCACCAATCCCTAATAGTCCTGCTAAAAAGCCTACACCACTGCCCAAAATGGCACAGTAAAAGACAAGCAGTAACAAGTCATTCATGAACGCATTCTCTTATTATAATTCGCGCGCCATTTTACCCGATTTGAAATTGATTAAACACCTGAAATCAACCTTAACAAACAGTTAGTGCTTAGATTGGTAAAGCAATTCACTAAAGTCATTCTCAATCATGAAGCTCTTAAGTAAACGGTGAACTTGTTTTGTCGTCGATTGCTTTAAACACTCTCTCAAAAGCGCTTCCATGTCAGCGACTTTTAAACGCCTGAGTACCCACTTCACCTTGCTCATTGTCGAAATGTTCATGCTTAGACGGCGATAACCCATTGCTATCAATAAAATAGCCCCTTCGGGTTCACCGCCTAACTCACCACATAAGCTAAAGGGCAGTTCTAGATTTTGACATTGTGAGGCAACTTGGTTGAGCACACGTAACACACTTGGGTGAAATGGGTCGAAGAGATCGGCTACTTGGGCATTATTTCTATCAACCGCAAGTAAGTATTGGGTTAAATCATTACTACCGACCGAGCAAAAGTCGACTTTTTCAGCCCACTCAGGAAGTAAATAAATGCTAGAAGGCACTTCAAGCATGACACCGATTTCTGGTTTTTCGATTTGTATGAATTGATCCGCCCACTCTTCTTGCAATTCAAAGTAAGCTTGCTCGAGTAATTTAAGCGCTTGATCTACTTCTTCGGTATGACTAACCATAGGTAGCATAATTTTTAAGTTACCTAAGCCTGTGTTGGCCTTTAACATGGCTTTGAGCTGATCTAACAAAAGTTCAGGGTGATCCAAAGAAATCCTGATACCGCGCCAACCCAGAAATGGGTTTTCTTCAGTAAAATTGAAATAGTCTAGTACTTTATCGCCGCCGATGTCGAGTGTTCGCATTACCACGTTTTCTGGGTGATAGCGGGTCAATACGGCTCTATACCACTGCTCTTGCTCAGCCTG
>Ga0209992_10003771_pt1 | contig 12426 bp, 11 predicted proteins | sample 2SBtaG_2_FD_182564 | JGI IMG/M metagenome (GOLD analysis project Ga0209992, IMG submission 182564) | Deep subsurface microbial communities from Kolumbo volcano to uncover new lineages of life (NeLLi) - 2SBTROV12_ACTIVE470 metaG (SPAdes)... | ecosystem: Environmental > Aquatic > Marine >... | reverse complement strand
ATCGCCGACGCCGGCGCTTAGCCTTTTTGACAGTCTGCTCTACAAGATCGAAATCAATTTTCTTTTCATCCAGGTCAACACGCGCAACTTTTACCCGAACCCTGTCACCCAGGCGATAACTCAATCCTGTACGCTCGCCCTGTAAGCGGTGTCCAACGGGGTCAAAATGAAAATAATCGCGCACCAACATTGAAATATGCACAAGACCTTCAACATATATATCCGACAATTCGACAAAAAAACCGAATGAAGTAACCGCAGAAATGATGCCATTAAATTCTTCACCTAATTTGTCCTGTATATATTCGCATTTGAGCCAACTAACAACATCACGGGTTGCTTCATCCGCTCTACGTTCGGTCATTGAACAATGTTCACCCAATAGTGCATATTCAGAAACCCCGTAACGAAACGTTTGTGGTGGATTTCCATCGAGGCAATGTCGTATGGCGCGATGAACCAATAAGTCAGGGTAACGCCTGATTGGCGAAGTAAAATGCGTGTAACGGTCTAGAGCCAGACCAAAATGCCCCTTTATTTCGGTACTATAAACAGCCCGCGAGAACGACCTTAGCAATACAGTTTGAATCAGGTGACTGTCGGCACGACCATTAATCTGTTGCATCAAAGCCATATAATCGCTTGGTTGCGGTTTCTGTCCACCACCCAGACTTAGACCCAACTCACCTAAAAACACCCGCAAATCCTTCAACTTTTCTGTACTGGGTCCGTCGTGTATACGTAATAACGGCGGCATTTTTTTGCGGTGCAGATAACTCGCTGCAGCAGCATTCGCAACCAACATACATTCCTCGATCAGACGGTGGGCGTCGTTTCTAACCAGCGGTACTATATTTTCGATTTTTCTCTCGCTGCCAAATACAATCATCGATTCCTGAGTATCGAAATCCATCGCCCCCCGACGCTCCCGACTGTTTCGCAACACCTTGTATAACGAATAAAGCTCTTCAATATCAGCAAGTAAATGGTGATATTTCTTTTTTAAACGCTTATTCCCATCAAAAAGCATTTTTGCCACCTGATTATAGGTCAGGCGTGCATGTGAACGCATGATTGCATTCATAAATTTAGACCGATAAACCCGCCCATCCTGTGAAATCATCAATTCGCAAGCCAGACAAAGCCGATCCTCATCAGGCACCAGAGAACACAAGCCATTCGATAACACCTCTGGCAACATGGGAATCACATGTTCGGGAAAATAGACGGAATTACCGCGTTTTTCCGCTTCCCGGTCCAGTTCTGTTTCCGGAGAAACATAGAATGAAACATCGGCAATCGCTACAATCAATCGCCAGCCTTTTGGTATACGTTTACAATATACCGCGTCATCAAAATCCTTTGCATCTTCACCGTCAATGGTAAGCAAAGGTAAAGACCTAAGATCCGTTCGATGCTCTGCTTCGCTATCGATTACCGATGTTCCCGAACTCGCCACTTCTTCCTTAACTGGCTCTGGCCAGACAAAGGGCAAATCATGAGCTCGCATAGCCACTTCAATTTCCATACCTGGCGCCATGTGATCACCAAGGACTTCTACAATTTTTCCGATTGGCTGCTTGCGCTTGCTGGGTTGGGTAATAATATGAGCAACTACTATCTGACCGTTATTAGCTGCTCCTATATGTGCATCCGGTATCAATATGTCCTGTGATATTTTTCGATTATCAGGAATAACAAAATTAACACCACTTTCCATACATAATTTGCCTACGACCTGTTCAGTGTTTCTTTCCAGAATTTCGACAAGTGTAGCCTCCTTTCTGCCCCTACGATCGACACCTCGCACACACACAACAGCCCGATCACCGGGCAATAATGCGCGCATTTGTCGCGGTGACAGAAACAAATCGTCTCCACCATCGTCAGGATGCAAAAATCCAAACCCATCCGCATGACCAATGACACGACCAGAAATCAGATCCTTACTATTGACAATGCAATAGCAGTTCTTTCGATTTCTGATCAACTGACCATCCCTTTCCATTGCCCGCAATCGTCTCCGAAACGCTTCCAGGTCATCGTCCTGGACAATTCCCAGCTCACTGATAATTTCTTTTGCAGTTAGCGGTATTCCTGCAGACTCCAGGATCTGTAGTATTAGTTCTCGGCTGGGTATCGGATTCTGGTATTTTTCAGCTTCACGGGCCACTTGAGGATCTTGATGTTTGAATCTATTGGCGGGTATTTTTTTCTTTGAGGACATAACAAATATTTAAATGGATAACAACCCCATATTATTGAGAATCGCAGATCGACGGCTTACATAGTATAAAGATCGTAAAACCAGGGAATTTGCAAAGCCTAAACATTGACAATATTAGCTGGGGTAGGTAGAGTGGCCTGCCTTCATTCACAGGCAAGTTGCACAGACTGTAACTGGCTTGCTGACAATGCCGAGGTGGCGAAATTGGTAGACGCGCATGGTTCAGGTCCATGTGGGGGAAACCCTGTGGAGGTTCAAGTCCTCTCCTCGGCACCAAAATACTTCTAAATCTCTGATATTTAAAGTCCTTTTTATCTATTGTCCAATAGGTGTCCACAGAGTGCTAATTGCCTTATTCCAATGCAATGCATTATCCAAGGATTGGACACGCTTAACAAGTCAGATTAACGACGCGAACGCTCGAAAGATTTTTTAGGTCTTGAATCCAGTTTACGGCTTGAAGGTTTTTTAAGTTTGGGCTTAACGAACATTCCACCAGCAAACCTATACGCAAAGTTTCCTGCGGGACTGACAACACTGTTATCGAATCCCAACAATGCTTTCCTAAAAACATTCTGAACCGCACCCAGCCTTTTAATTTCGCTTCTCGCGAACCATAAGCACCTGTTATTCCTTGTATTTAGTATCCGAGCTAAGCCACGTCTTTTCTGTGTCATGATCCGACATTGTTCGAAACACGAATAACGCTCCGTCGTGGAAGAACGAATGGCAGGTTTGGACTAAATCCGGACGGTCACCGAATGGGATTTCGACAGACAGCACCCGACCCTGAGCGGTCTGTCGACTGTATACATTCTGGAACTAGTTTAACGTTTGCGCTAGCCGGCTGCCGAAGGAGCGCCAGCGACTGAGCCAGTCCGTGTTGAGCGCCTTGTTCGGTCTCTTCTATCCACCAACTTACAACCTGACCTTTTCTGCCTCGCTTCTAGTTCAGCAACTATTTCGGCTAGATTATGATTATGTTTGGAAGTAAATGAATCCCTATTCTTCCAAACCTCATTTATGATTTCGTCGCTATACATCTTCATTTTTCCCCTGGAGTAACTCCATTGGTGTACATATTTCTGGATACGGATAATCTTCGGAAACACAAATTGATCGTATGATTGGTTTCTTGGTTGCGTTGTCTATATGTCGGCAATTCCACGTCAATAAGTAATCGATTCTATGTACTGCCGCTACCGCAACATGCAATGCATCTGCCTCTGCAGCCGCTGGAATCCCTCCCTTTGAGATTAGCAATTCAGCTAATTCTTGCACTTCACTATCAATTTTAAGTTCTGAAATTTCGTTTAGAACTGAGAGCCGTCTTTCGGCTGCTTCCGGGTTACCGGCCGATGCTTCCACGATGGCCAACTCGGAGGTGAAAAGGTCAAAATTACCCCGTGCCACTTCCCACCATTCTGTAGTGATTTGCTGCCATGCAGCCGCCCTAATATCTCGGCTTGATTTTGCCGTGAGATAGCTTGGAATTGACGTCTCGATATAGACGCTTTTCTTCATATTTAATTTGCCTTATTCCACTGGTTGGAAATCTTGCACTATTGCTTGAGATACTTTTTGGCCGAACAAATGATTATCCAGATCAGGCTATCTTACCTTTCATTAGGCTCAGCGGGCAAAGACCATCTATAAATCCTCATTTTTCTAAACGGGATAACATGTAATTCTCACAAGATAAACGGATTCAGATAACTTCGGGTGCAAACTGAATGGCAGCTCCTGAGCAATACCGGTCATTTACCTTCAAGTTACTCGAATCGTGGATTGATTTTTTCGTTTGGCCGGAAAGGACCGAAACCCGCTGGTGGTATTGGTTTTCAGCGAATGTGCGTTATCAGAGGATCGAAGCAGCCAGAATTTCCGATTGTTCTTCATGGCTCGATATGCCTCTGACTACCAGTCGGGACTCAATATTTCAAAGACCGATGTCGCGATTGGCTCATTTGTGCCTGAAGCATACATTCCTGGAGTGGTTCGTGTTACGCGCGGTAAAAACCCATTGAACTTTTATTTCGACAGAAAATTGAAAACCCTTACGACTTTGGCTTTAATACCGATAAACGAAAAAGTTTATTTTCGATTTTCGAAAGTTACTTTATGATGTGAACAAAATCAGAATGATTCCCTAAATTCTAAAGGAAAAAATCGATGTTAGGCATTGGCGCAATAATTACAGCTGTTTGGTTTTACTTTTCGGCTCAAAAGTCGAAGAAAGATAACTTATGGGGGTGGGTTGCGATTGGTGTTTTGATTTATTACATTAGCGGCGCATTCTGGATCCACGTTGTACTAAAATTTATATTGGGCAATGTATATTTGACCCATAACATGGTTATCCAATTAGCGATAAAGGCTTCGGGTATTATTGCTGGATTATTAGTGTGCGCGTTGGTTCGTTCCCGATTCGTTATGGCAAATAGACGTTGACGCGGTTTAAGTATCCGTAAATTAACAGCTTAAGCATCGTGGCGGGGCGATAGGCCAGGCGGCCGATATCAGCGGGTATCGTCTTAAATTCTAAATTCGAAAGATCGAAAACATCGATCACTGCCCTATGAAAAGACTTTTTCGAGACCTGCTGTTCTTAGTAATTGGGAGTGTTTTGCTTTGGATTATTTTTTCTAGATGGGTAGGCATAAACGTTCCATTAGGCACTAAAGATTCACCGACATCACAATTGTTGGCTAATCGAATGGTGCTTCCTGATGGCTTTGCGGTCAGTGTTTATGCCTCAGGTCTACGGGGTATACGACTGCTGCATCTAACGTCAAAAGACGATCTTTTGGCCAGTATACCGAGGTCGGGCAAAATCGTACTTATCGAACAAGATCGAAACATTAAGGGTCAAGTCGCCAATCGTAGAAACCTCATTACCGGGCTGAACAGACCTCACGGTATTGAGATTTACAAAGATTGGTTGTATGTCGCTGAAACCGGCGGAATTGGTCGGATACTTTTCGACGTGGAAACCGGGAAAACCCGTGGAAAATTCGAACCTATTGTTACGGGTCTTCCAGCAGGCGGTAATCATTGGAGCCGCACGATTCATTTTGGGCCTGACGGTCTGATGTACGTGTCTATCGGTTCAAGCTGTAATGTCTGTGAGGAAGGCGATCCACGCCGTGCATCCATCATGCGCTTTCGTCCCGACGGGTCGAATGGCGAGATTTACGCCACCGGCTTACGTAATACTGTTGGTTTTGGCTGGCAACCGGAAACAAACGACCTTTATGGAGTGGATAATGGCCGGGATCTCCTAGGTGATGATTTTCCACCCTGCGAACTTAACCGTATTGAACAAGACAAGTTTTACGGCTGGCCTTATACAAACGGGAACAAAGTCGCTGACCCCGATTTTGGTGAGGGCAATGATCAGCGTATTCAGGAAAGCATCGCGCCGGTCCACGCATTTGGTGCGCATACAGCACCGCTGGCAATTACATTTCTTAAAAACAAAAACCTGCCTTCGTCCTTTGATGATGCAGCTATAGTAGCGTTGCACGGATCCTGGAACCGTTCACAAAAAACAGGTTATCAACTTGTGTCTTTACATTTCGATGGCGAAGGGAATGTTACTGAGCGGCCGTTTCTAACGGGATTCGAACTCAATGGCGATGTGCTAGGGCGGCCAGTGGATGTCGCTGAAGGCTCGGATGGAAGTCTCTTTGTATCTGATGATTATAGTGGGACGATATATCGGATAACCTATTCGGGTACTTCGAATCACAATTGAATTAGACCAAACCTTCTTTAAAAATACCGGACAAAACTTGATCCATTTCAAGACAAGGGGTCAAATATCATATTGACTCTCTATCGACACGAATCCCGAGACCTACTTATGCCAGGACCGCTACCAATCCAGTATGCAAAGGTAATTCTTGAAAAGTTTGCTTTGCTAAGAACGGGAAGTGTTCAAGTAACCAATGGTATTTTATTCCATTAAGAAAGTGATGGACTGCTTAGGAAAAATGTAGGGTTTATAATGCGTGGTTATGATACTTGACCCCCTGCTCAGACCCCCTGCTCACAAGGCCTGAGCGCAAAGAAAAAACCTTGATACCTGGGTCACGCGTAGATTTAAGCAAATAAGGGGTCAAGCATATTTCTCTATATGAAAAACTTAATATAGCCTCAACTCCTTACCCAAACCCACAAGAGACAAGGGGTCAACAAGGGGTCAAATATCATATTGACTCTCTATCGACACAAATCCTGAGACCTACTTCTGCCTAGACCGCTACCAATCCAGTAGGCAAAGGTAATTCTTGAAAAGTTTGCTTTACTAAGAACGGGAACTGCTCAAGTAACCAATGGTATTTTATTCCATTAAGAAAGTGATGGACTGCTTAAGAAAAATGTAGGGTTTATAATACGTGGTTATGATACTTGACCCCCTGCTCATCAGCACCGTTTCTGTTGCCAGTTTTTGCATATCAGGTGGATAGCCATATTGCCTCAGTGTGCGCTTGATAATCACTTTCAGTTTTGCTCGCACGCTCTCTTTAATTGTCCAGTCTATAGAGGCATTTTGTTTTACACGCTCTGTTAAGACCACCGCCAGTTCTCTTAGTTTATCGTGCTGCATCAGTTCCTTTGCACTTTTATTATCCGCAACCGCCGTATAAAAGGCATATTCAAATTCAGTTAACCCAAGCTCACTGGCTTCGTCATCCATACCAATTATTTCTTTACTCAGCTTAATCAGCTCATCCATCACCTCAGCAGCCGTCAGTACCTTGTTGTGATATTTCTTGATGGCATTTTCCAGCATTTCCATCAGTGATTTACTTTTCACCAAATTTTTTCTTGAGCGAGATTTTAATTCATCATTGAGTAATTTTTTCAACACTTCTAAAGCAACGTTCTTATGCTCCATGCCTTTAAGTTCTAGCAAAAACTCTTCAGACAAAATGGAAATATCAGGCTTTTTAATGCCTGCCGCATCAAATACGTCAATCACTTGTTCAGAAACCAATGCCTGATCTATGACTTGCCTAATGGTGGTTTCTATCTCTTCATCACTTCGCCCTGTTCCAGTGCTATCAAACTTGACCAGACGCGCCTTTACCGCCTGATAAAATGCCACCTCATCTTTAATGTCCATTGCCTGATCATGCGGTATAGCAATGGCAAAAGCTTTTGAAAGAGCGGTTACTTCGTTCACAAACCGTTTTTTACCATCCTCCAAGCCCAGAATATAATCTTCTGCGGCTAAAATTAGCGACAGTTTCTGTGCCGTATCAGCTGAAAAATAATCTTCATAAGCAAAGCCCTCTCCATTATGAGAGAACAATTGAGAAACCACTTCCAGTTTTTCCAGCATTAACTCAACCGCTTGCTCTTGCAGGATTGTGGGATCACCTTTACCGCCCGCATCGGAATAAAAAGAGAGGGCTTTTTTCAGGTCGGAGGCTATGCCCAGATAATCCACAATCAACCCACCTGGCTTACCCTATATGTCAGGGCGTTTATTCACCCCGTTTTCAATTACGGTTAATTGATTGGAGACCACAAAATCATTGTTTTCTGGGTTAGTAAAATCCACCAGCCACACCAGATCACCGCGTTGGTTGCCATCTTTTTGATAACTCACTTTTACCCCTTCGGTGAGTAGTCGATGGAAGCTCTCGTTATTGCTGAGTAATTCAGGGGGAATGAATGCGGTTGATTTCTTTAATGGCTTCCTGCCGCGCTTCATGAGGAATGCTGGGGTTAATTCTGGCAACCGCATCAGACAAGCGAGAAGATAATAAAACATCATCAAAATCACTGCGTAGGGGGTTATCTGAATCAGGCGCAATGTCGGGGGCATAGATGTATTCGTAGCCCTGTTTTTCCAGTAGCTCAATACAGAATTCTTCAATGACATTTTCAGTCATTCGGCTCATGTCTCCACCTCATTCGTTAGCATGTGCATAATCAGGCGAATCAGGGTTTCTTTTTGTTTCGGGTCAGATTCTGCTACCAACAGCGTTAACGCCGCCAGCCCTGTATCGTTAATAACAGGCTCACCATTGGCATTGATTAAACGCCCGTTACGGTTAAGAAAATCGACAAACAAAAATGCGCCACTGCGTTTATTGCCATCAGAGAACGGATGGTTTTTAACCACAAAATACAATAAGTGTGCTGCTTTGCTTTCGATGGTTGGGTAAGCAGGTTCACCAAAAACGCTTTGTTCCAGATTGCCAAAAATGCCCGACAAGCCTTCGGCGCGTGGCTTGGCAAACAGATCGGTCGCCTCACCTCGTGCGATTAAACTTTTCTTTAATTCAGTCAACAATGCCATTGCTGTTTTGGGAGAGGCTAAATCACCACCTAATTGCCCTGCGGGTTCATCTAGCAAGCCCTCATCGTAGCGTTGCAGCCATAAAAAGGTTTGCGTATAACGGCTGACAATTTCGGTTAAGCCTCGCCCTGCATCAAGCGTTAGGTCTGGCGATTTAGCGGTTTTTTCGATCAATTTTAATGCTTGTTGTAAGGCGCTTGCATTTTGCTCAAAGCGTTGTTGGTTGAGGCTATAACCTTGAAGCAAAATTTCTTTTAATCGTTGAGTTGCCCAGATGCGAAATTGAGTGCCTTGTTGAGACTTAACCCGATAACCCACGGAAATAATGACATCAAGATTATAGTGCTCAACTTGATAGGTTTTTCCATCTGTAGCAGTTGTCGCAAAATTTGCGACAACTGCATTTTTGGGCAATTCATCTTCTTTAAAAACATTAGTAATATGCTTGCCCACCGTTTTTATATCACGGTTAAATAATTGGGCTAATTGATGTCTGTTTAACCAAACAGTATCCTGTTCAAATTGAACGGCAACTTGTGATTGCCCATCTTCGGTTTGGTAGATTTCTATTTGTTCGAGCTTATCACTCATGCCTCAGCCTCAGTAAACGCCTTGTATTCATTAACATAGGCTTGCTTGTCCACATTAAACAATATTTCACTGGCTGGGTAAGAATAATCCCCCATTGCAAATTCACCAAAGGAATCATCCCACGATTCGTTAAAGGCTTCTGCTTCATCATAATCAAGCATTTCAGTCAGTGATTCTTGATGCTTTCTAGGATTCTCATTTTCAAAATTCCTTATCAAAAAACAGGAAACCAGTTCCGTAGTATCAATAAGAAATTCTTTTGTTAGTTCATCAATTCCAGTATTTCTATCCTTCAATTGATCCATCGTTCGACCGTGAGATGTTGAGCCTATTTCATTTCTCAAATGCCCCATTTGTTGCCCGATATTTGCAATTGATGTTGATAACTGTGTTACTAAATCACCGCCATTATAACCAATGGCTTTGCAGGCTCTCTTTAATGTACCGCTAATACTTTCACTGCTTCCTAATTCAATTGACTTTTCTTTACATATTTCTTTTGAGATAGATTCCAGAATCGATTTTGCATTTTCTATCGCTAAACCAAAATCGGTATCAATATAGGTCTCAATCCTGGAAATATAATCTTCCAAAGGCTCCCATCGCCCATATTCGTTAATCACGGATTTTAGCTTATCCATTGCTGGCTATCCTGACTTCACCGCTCATTAGTTTGGGTAGGAGAGTGTCGCGGAGGGATTCTAGGGTGCGGGTATAGTCGTTGTTCCGCTGTTGCTTTTCTATTAGTGGTCTCACTTCTTGTGAATATTCTTCAATTTTATCCAATGATGACACCGAAAATATTATGTTTAAAATATCTTGAGGTTTTACTCTTTGATGACTGCCACTTGTTCCCGATGCCGCCATTTCTAATTCACCTACAGCGTCATCAGACTTAAATAAAAAACAAAGAAATCCATAATACAATTCCTTTTTAGGCTGAAAAACTTGAAACTCTGTTGAGCAAATGGAATTTTCAGCAACTTTATCAGGGATTGCCCAAACTCTTGGAACTCTAGGGTTTAACTTAGAAACTAAAATAGTTTGAGGTGGCACTACATATTTATTACTTAATATCTCCTTACCAACTTCAATAACAGGGTTCTTTCCATTATCAAAAGCAGGAAGGCTGTAATGCCTATATGTCAGTAACGGATTTGATCCAGGCTTTACATTTTCTTTAATGTGGTTAGCAATGTCAGAAACCTTATATTCCTCCCAATCCTCCCCAGCCTCTTCCACAAACCACTGCCGAAACAGGGTTTCAGCCATTTGTTCAAGGGTTTTGTTCTGGCGGTGGAGCAGGTCGATTTTGTCATCCAGCGAGCTTAATACTTCGGCTATGGCTTTTTGTTCGGGGAGGGGTGGCAAAAATACGGGGACTTTTCTTAAAACAGCGGCTTTAATACCAAATACCGTTGTTCCAGATGCTCTGGTATCCAATTCATACTGCCCTTGCGAGCTTTGAAAGTAATATTTTAAAAATGGATTATGCACATAGTCTTTATTGCCACGAAGCGTAATAATTCTTTGAGCTAATGCTACATTTTCATTTTTTATTAATGCAATCTCGCCCAACGGGGCTTCTGTTGTCAATACAATATCATCTATTTGAGGCAACCCCCTTGTCATCCAGTCACTATAATCTTCCTCTGCAATAAATTCGTTTCATGGAGGGCCATTATTTTGAGTTTGAAGAACTCGATATCCCTGAAGCCATAAGCCATTTTGTGCAAGGTTTTTATCTTGTTATTGGTGCCTTCCAGCGGTCCGGTCGATAAGCCATCAAAATCGAAATACGCAAGGATACCTGAGCGGTGCGCAGCCAGGGTTTTAGAGAATTGCTTGAGCATGTTGACATTGGAAGCGGCGGCTTTTTTGACCCACTCGTCAAGCGCCTGTTGAGCCGAGGCTTTATCCGGTTGCAGCCAGATATTGCGTAATTCTTCTTTCATGTAATAGGCTGTTGCCAAGGGTTCATTAAGCTGGAGCGCTTCGTCCAGGCGTTGCCGCTCATTGCGGGTATCATTCAAATTGTCGGGGTTTTTGAGCAACAGCCAACGAATACCTTTCAAAACGGGTTGACCCAGTCCATCCTCTGCCTCTCGTTGCAGATCGCGACGCAGTTTTGTCAGCTTTTCGTTGAATAGCTTGATGATATGAAAATGGTCGAACACCAGCGTTGCGTCTGGAAGGTTGCCCCGTACCGCACTTATGTAGGCAGTGCTCATATCGGTTGCAACGGCTTCGATCCGGGCACCTGAGCGTTTCAAGCGCTTCCAGAACGGAACCAACGCATCACTGCCTTTTCCGTCACCGACAAAGATCACCGCGCCACGTTGCAGGTCCAGAACGATGGTCAAATAGCCCCGCTTTTTGCCCTGGTATATTTCGTCAATCGCAATGCGTTTGACCTTGGCTAATTTCGGCAGCCGATACCGTTTATTCAAATGATTCTTCTGGATTCCCTTAACCAGATCCCAGCTCACTCCAAGATACCGCGCCACTACCTGAATGATCATCTGCTTCGAGAGATCCAGTACCAGCCTTTCGTAGGCGCGAGTATAACTCTTATGCTCATCGACAAACCGTATTTTCACCTGGCGCACCACCTGGCATTTCAAGCATTCCACCCTTTGGACTGGAAGGTCGATATACACCGCTTTTCGGCCGATTGGTACCGTTCTAAAGCGCCGGACCAGCTTCCCCCGGCAGATTACTTTGCGGTTTCGACAAATTGGGCATCTAAGCCTCCATTGATCCTCCTGTATGGCGACGATAATAGCACCTGCTGGTAATGGGTGCTCTGATAAAAATACCCGATGACGCCAAAGGCGTGAAATAACAAACTGGTGGACATGTTGAAGACGCCTCATGATTAAAATTCGACGGCAATTCCAACCTTTAATCCACAATATTTCAACCTGCCTTTCAGCCGATCAAGTACGCACTTGCCGGATGAACCATTGTTTTGAGGGGCGTCGCGGTAGGAATGCCGGTTACCCGGCATCCCCCGCACAGATCCCCGCATGAAGTTTTCCCTCACGGGGCTCCTCGGTCGTACTCGCATTCGCAGCCAACTTATAGGCTATTCCCCGCAGTGAGGTGAGCTCATGTCGTTCCCAATCGTCTGTGTCGGGCATCAGTTTCCTTTGCAGGCTTCGTACTTCCGTCAAGTCCTTCCCCATGTACGTGGCTTTCCCACGCTCAGAGTACTATGCTTGATCCGACTCCCATCAAACCATCGGTCAATATCCGCTTTACCGGCTTCTCGACTTTCCTGACAGTAAGA
>Ga0209992_10003769_pt1 | contig 12430 bp, 9 predicted proteins | sample 2SBtaG_2_FD_182564 | JGI IMG/M metagenome (GOLD analysis project Ga0209992, IMG submission 182564) | Deep subsurface microbial communities from Kolumbo volcano to uncover new lineages of life (NeLLi) - 2SBTROV12_ACTIVE470 metaG (SPAdes)... | ecosystem: Environmental > Aquatic > Marine > Volcanic... | reverse complement strand
TAACAAGAGGAATTGCTTTCTTGGGATCCGCTTTTTTCGCCGCCATTTCTTCATCAATTACATAAATCAAACCATACTTATCAATCACCGGCGGTGTTTTACCTACCTGACCGGACAACTGAATCGGTGTATTTATGAAATGTAGATTGTATTGCTTACGTCCGGCACCTGCAGGACAAAGGCTCCATCGCCCCTGCTCGCCAGGTTTGGCGCCACCCGTATTCTCTATAGTTGGACCACTTCGAGCACTACCCGATTCCGTCTTGGTAATAACGCCGTTATCGGTAAGCATATGAAACGGTTCCAGCCAGGGAGCACCCCCATGGTTACGCGCAAAAGGCACGCGCTTACCGAAATGCGGCGCAATATGCGGCCAAGCCAGTTTACCCGTTAAAGGGCTGAACTGGATCGGATGTCGTTTTCCCGGATGGGGAGATTTATACTTAGGCCATTTAATTACAGTTTCCCGCTCAGATAGTGCCTGAGTTTTTTTCCAGCCGTAATCCAAAACGGAACCATCGTAAGCCTTAATCTGCTTGATCGGGTCATCATGATGTCCATCCTGTCCCTTTGGAGGCAGCATGTACTTGACCCAGTCTTTGATGTTGACGGTTGGTTGTTCTTTATTCCAAACACTTTTACCTTTATCAACAATTTTAAACTTCTTACCAAACCAGTCCATGGTTTTACCAACCAGTTTGTCCGATGTCGTGCCTTTTGGAATACGACCCTCTCGATCAGGAAGTTCCTTAAGCGGTCGCATTACATCGGTGCTCTCGTAAGGATAATTTCCAGATTGAAGGATATTGTACACACGCCAGTACCCCCACATGCCCGCAACATAGTGATGCGCTACATGACAATGGAAAAGGAAGTCACCGGCGAGTCGCTGACAAAGCCCAGACCCACATTCAGTTTCAAGATCCATTACCTCAGAAGGACCAATTACCTGAACGTCAACTCGGTCTGAAGTGGTTCGAACTACAGGGTACTTAACCGGACCGTCATAGGCTGCAGTGGTCAGATTCAACAATTGCTGATCTTCGCGCTGTGGAGACCGGGTCCAGCGAATGGTTCCACCATGCGGATGATGCGAATGGAAAACTTCACCACCCCCATGCACCAAACGGAATTTAGCAGGATCGCCCAGGTACGAACGGGGGATCGTGGTTGGCGCGTCTCCAAAAGTATAAGAGCTATAAGCCAATGATTCGTCTTCGAAATGGAATTTCTTTTCCTGTTGAGCCAGGTTGTTAATACCAAAAGGCTCAGAGCGGAAGTTCATCGCTCGCGCTGACGGACGGTAAGCATCTGTCTGTGGGTCACGTTGAGGAATCATTTCACCATGACGGTTCAAAGGACGAAAAGACTCATCGCCTACTTCGTGGTACATAAGAGTAAATTCTCGGAAGTCTTTGGCTTCATCGTTTGCAATCATAGCCATCCAACCACTTCCAATATCTTTACCTGTCCAGGGATCCAAGTGTCGTGAGCCTTTAGGCTCAACGATAAAGGTTCCTATCAACCCTAGAGAGGAAGGATCTCGACCTGCATGATTCTGAATCATGTGACCGCCTTCTTGCTCATCCAGAGGAATGTACCACTCATATTCCTGAGTTTCTTCAGCAGGAATGATGGAACCCGGGGTTGCTGCGGTATTTGGTTGCCCTGATGAGCTGATGATCATTGCAGACCCATTGATCTGGAATCCTGCATCTTCATCTTCTAATGCATTGGTGAATTTAACCCGAACACACTCTCCCTGGTTCCCTCTGATTACCAAAGGCTGAATTGCATCACCTTGGAGACCATTTGAAACCGCACCGGGGTCGAGTGCATCTTCACGAGCCGCAGCGTTTTTTTCTTCTTCTGCGCGGACTTTCTCAATGTTCTTATCGAGAACATACATATAGCCCGGGTAGTAATCGCCCCATTGATTCAGGGTGACTTCAACATTAATAGCTGAGATTTCGTATTTTCTAACAGGAATGCCGCTCGGGCAATGAGCACCCTTATAAACCTTAGCAGCAGCTTCGGAAGGCCCCAGGAGATAACTTTGCCCTAATTGGTGAGCCGCCCAGGAGTCATGGAAACCCCCACCAGCAGATGCTGGGCTCGCGTGCTCCTTTAATTTGGACTTAAGCTGATCCATGACCTGCATCATGGTGTTATCCAGCTTTTTCTGGCTACCTTCAAGCCCAGACATTAGGTCTTCATGCTGGAGCTGCTTTTCAAGTTTTTCCAACCAAGCAGGCTTGTCTACAGCATTATTTCCCGTGTTATGACCGCCATGCGAATGATCAGTCGAAATTGCGCCAGCTGGAACAGAAAGCCCCAAGGTCAAAAACACGACCGCAAGCGCATACCAGTTTTTCAACCCTTTTTTGACACCAAACATTTCTACCTCCTAAGTAGTGCGTCTAAAAATGGACAATATTAAACAGTATGTAAGTAATATTTTTTTCTTATAACTTCGTGACCTAATCCACCCCTTTTTGGAAGGCCACTACTTATTAACCCCTTATATTCAAAGGTTTATCTTTTATTTAAAAAACAACAAAAAAATCCCTAAACATGCAAATCCTGCATTTCGGGTGGGCAACTTTAACAAATTTAATTTTCCCTTACAAGCCCCAAATGAATTTTTTTATCATTTCGAAAAACAAGGAGAAAAATGGAGTCTCCTTTTTTAATTCGGCCCATAACATTCTCGAATTCCTGTTGATTTACCACTACCTCCCCGTTGACAGCCAAAATCTGGTCATCATTCATCAGCCCTTTCGATTCGGCATAACTTCCCGGGTTTACTTTCGTGACTATTGGACCTTTTTCTCCATCCGGATTGGGGTTTGAATCTTTAACCGAAAACCCCAAACCCGATGGGTCACTGGGGGTCAATGATGCCAAAAGATTGGTTTTCTTTTTCTTGGATTCCAGTTTTACAGGAACCACCTTATGCTCCCCATTCCTTAAAATATCCAAATTGATGGTTTGGCCGGGAGAGATCGTCCCAATAATCCGGATAAGGCTGTTTGGAGAATCGATTTTGGCGCCCCCTATTTTCAAAATGATGTCCCCAACTTTCAATCCCGCTTGATGAGCTGGATCGCCTTCAAAAACAGAATTGACAACAACACCTACTCCCGGCTTCAAATTAATGTTCCCCGCCATCTCTTCGGTAACTGGGTCAATGCCCACTCCCAACCAACCACGGTGGACTTCTCCGTATTCCACCAATTGATTAACGATATATAAAACCATATTGGATGGAATGGAAAAACCAATGCTTTGCGCATAGTTTATAATGGCGGTATTGATGCCAATCACTTCCCCTTTTATATTGAGGAGTGGGCCGCCACTATTCCCTGGGTTGATGGAAGCATCGGTCTGAATGAAGTCTTCATAACGCGAGAGGTTTACGTTCTCTCTTTTTAATCCACTGACAATTCCAAATGTTGTGGTGTCATTGAGTCCATAGGGATTGCCCACCGCCACCACAAGCTGCCCTATTTTGACTTTGCTCGAATCAGCAAACTTCACTGCCGTAAGAGGTTGTTCTGCCGTTACTTGCACCACTGCAAGATCAGTATCTTCATCGGCACCCAATACTTCACCCACAATCTTACTGCCATCTTTAAAAGTAACCAGTATCTTTAAAACATTTCGTACCACATGGCTATTTGTTACGATCAATCCTTTTTCCGCATCAAAGATAACCCCAGATCCAGCATTGGCAGGTCGGCCTTTCCTAGGCAACCCTTGTCCTACAGCCCCTTTTGCAATGTAAGGAGAAAGACTGACCACCGCCGGTCGAACCTTATCTGCCAACGATACAAGTTCCTGTTCAACCTGTTCTAAAATGCCCGCGCTGCTAAATTGCAACGGAACCAACAAAAACAAAATTATAAGAACACAGGTTTTTGGCAATTTAATATTCATTATTTTTTTCGTTGGCGGCAAGCGATTTAGATTCGACGAAGAGCTTTTTTTAATCCAAGCTTGATTTTTCAATAAGGTCGTGAAAAAGTGTCTGATAATCATTTTTTATATAAACTATCCCTTTAACTGTCAAGCAGAACCGAACCATGCAAATCTCCTCCACTGACTTCGAAACCAAACCTGCAGAAGAACTGATCAAATGGGCCATCGACCAGTTTGGCTTGAAAGCCGGTCTTGCCTGTAGTTTCGGGATGGAAGATATGATCCTTATTGACATAATCGCCAAACTCAAAGGCCCCATAACTATTTTCACTCTGGATACCGGGCGTCTTCATGAAGAAACTTATCAAATAATGGAGAAGGTGCGATCGCATTACGGTCTCGAAATCAAAACCTATTTCCCAAATCTGGAACAGGTGGAGAAGCTGGTGCGAGGAAAAGGCTTCTTCTCCTTTAAGGAAAGTATCGAAAATCGAAAAGAATGCTGCGCGATTAGAAAGATCGAACCTTTGAACAGGGCGTTGGGCGAACTCGATGCATGGGTCACTGGGTTAAGAAGGGATCAGGCAGTCACTCGCACGGAAACGCCAAAAGTTTTAGAAGATTTAGACCACCCTCCTCTAATAAAAATAAACCCTCTCGCTGACTGGACGCAGGAGCGGGTAGAAGCTTATATAGAAGAGCACAAAGTACCTGTGAATGCCTTGCATAAAAAAAATTATCCCAGCATCGGCTGTGCCCCATGCACCCGCCCTATCGAACCTGGAGAAGATATCCGTGCTGGAAGATGGTGGTGGGAAAACCCAGAGCACAAAGAGTGTGGCCTCCACCCCCGCAAATAGGCTATGACTGCATCCATTATTAGTAAGACTTGTGAGTTTGTAGAAAACAAACTTGCCGGAGATGGATCTGGCCACGATTGGTGGCATATTTTTCGCGTATGGACGATAGCCAAGAAAATCGCAGTTGAAGAGAAAGCTCAAATGGAAACCGTTGAGCTAGGTGCCTTACTTCATGATATAGCGGACTGGAAATTTCATGGCGGAGATGATTCCATTGGTCCCGCTGTTGCCCAGAAATTTCTAAAGGAAAATGATGTCGACCCTCTGTTGACAGAATCGGTTGTTGAGATCATATCCACTGTTTCATACAAGGGTGCCGGTGTCGCCACACCGATGAAAACCTTAGAGGGTAAAATCGTTCAAGATGCAGACCGCCTCGATGCGATAGGCGCCTTGGGAATAGCGCGGACCTTCGCTTATGGGGGTTATAAAAATCGCCTTATCTATCATCCCGATGAAAAACCGGTTCTCCATCAAAGCTATGCTGACTACAAAAAAAACGAAGGGCACACCATCAATCATTTTTACGAAAAACTACTCTTACTAAAAGAACGAATGAATACCAAAACGGGGAAACGAATGGCTGACGGACGGCATCAGTTCATGCAAAGTTTTCTCGATCAATTTTACAGGGAATGGGATGGCCTTGCTTGAAACGCTTCACAAATCTGCGGATCTTATAAGAAATTCAAAGCGCATGCTGTTGTTAACCAGTGCGGGAATGAGCGCTGATTCAAATATCCCTACGTTCAGAGATAAAGATGGGTATTGGAAAAACTTCCCACCTTTTAAAGAAAAGAACCTTGAAGCGCAAGATCTCGCCAGCCCATGGGCCTTTCGCAATGTACTTCCCCATGCATGGGCCTTTTATGAATGGCGACGTAGGAATGCGCACGAAAATCAGCCTCACGCTGGTTACCAAATTATCAACGACTGGTTCAAAAAGTGTGAGGGTTTCATCCATACAACGAATACCGATGGACTGCACCTGATGTCGGGGTGTGACAGAGAAAGAATACTTGAGGTTCATGGTTCCATGTGGCGACTACAATGTCTCGACACTTGTACGCACCAGTTTTGGGACGATGTTTCTGTGCCGCTATGTGACCTGGATAGCCAAACCATGCGAGCTTCCAACTTCCCATCTTGCATTCAATGTCGTGGAATTGCGCGACCACACATCCTGATGTTTGGAGATGGGGAATACACCGGTCATCCCGAACAGGAAGTTAATTTCAGGAAATTTTTACAGGAGCAAGTGGACCTGGCAATTCTGGTAGGAAGCTCAGGAGCTGTACCGACCAATGATTATATTGCTCTTCATCTAATGGAAAGGGGAACGGCTGTCATCAACATCAATCTTGATGCCTCAAGTAATCAAATCGTCAACACCGACTTATTTATTGAAATGAAAGGCAAAGATGCCTTTGTGGAACTTAATAGAATAGCTTTTGGTGATAGTTGAAAAACCGCATAAACATGAAATATTTTTAATTTTAGCTCGAATAAAAGTATAGTATCCTCAAACCAGTTTCTTAAATCAGACAAACAAGATCAACGGCAAGATCTTCTCTCTCATATAATTTTTTTTATTCAAGGAGTTTAAAAATGCGAATTGTGCTTTTAACGTTGGTGGTTTTACTTACCCAGGCGTCTCCTTCTTTTGCTAAATGTAAACTAAAAGATATTTGCAACATGATGCAAAAAATGGATCATTTTTCCATATTGAATGCCTGTCCAGGTTCAGCCCCTTTGTTAAAAGAATGTAAAAAAGTGAGTGAAGTTGAAATCCAAAAACTTCCTACCCCTGAATTCGTAGATAATGGCGATGAAACCATCAGCGACACCGTCAACAAACTGCGTTGGCTCAAAACAGGTACTGATAAAAGATTGACCTTGAAAGACGCCCGTTCCTTTGCCGCAAGCGAGAGTTTTGCGGGAAGCTCGGAATGGCGACTTCCAACTTTACCAGAATTGCAAACCCTCCTATCTCCTGTAAAAGTTGTAAATGCCAGCGGTAAAAAATCCTGGATCAACCCTATTTTCGACCATAGCCGCGCGCATTACTTCTGGACCTCCACAACGTGCGCTGAAGTTTCCTATATTGAAGAAATATATCAAGGAAAACACCAGAAAAAAACCTGTCAAAAAGGAGACTCTGCTGCATGGCTGGTCCTCTTTAAAGTAGGCTCCACCTTATGGTTCCTTACAAAGGATGCCAAACATCGTGTTTGGTTGGTTCAAAACATTCAATAAAAAATTCCTTTCGATGACGAAAAAGATATTCCCCAATATCAATACCTGCCTTCACATAAAAAAAGAATCCATCTCCCTTGTATTCTCATCAACATAGATACAAGGTTGGAAATTCGATTTTTTGAACTGAACCGTGAAAACCATTGTCCCCTTGCCAAAACTTAAATTTTAAAAATCGTTTTATCGAGTTGGGGGCAGAGTTTTATCAGGAAAAGCAACCCGATCCTGTTACCGACCCTTATCTTGTAGACTACTCTCCCTCTGTGGGCAAATTACTCGACCTCCCTTCCGATGGAGGACCCGATTTTCTCGAAAAATTCAGTGGAAACCAACCAATGGAAGGGACTCGGCCATTAGCTATGTCCTATTCCGGCCACCAATTCGGCTCATACAATCCCAGACTGGGTGATGGCAGAGGTCTTTTACTCGGAGAAGTTTTAAATGAAGAAAATATTAGCTGGGATGTTCATTTAAAAGGCGCTGGCCCTACCCGATTTGCAAGAGGTTTCGATGGTCGAGCAACTTTGCAATCTTCTATTCGGGAACACTTGGGAAGCGAGGCCTTAAACGGCTTAGGAATCCCTTCAACACGTTCTCTGGCTGTGATCGGTATTCGAGAACTCATTTACCGACAAAAGCCGGAATTGGCAGCTATTTTGGTGCGGGTAGCTGATTGCCATATACGGTTTGGCAGTTTCGAGTATTTTCACTACACCAATCAGCCGAAAAATGTTGAGCGACTGGCAGATTTTGCCATAAAAAATTATCATAATGATTTATGGAATGAGCCTGATCGTTACAGGATTTTTTTCAGAAGAGTCCTAACTCTCACTGCAAAATTAATTTCAAAATGGCAAGCGGTCGGGTTTGTTCACGGCGTCATGAATACCGACAATATGACAATAACAGGCACAACTTTTGACTACGGTCCCTATGGGTTTTTGGACGGTTTCAATTCTCAATACACCCCCAACTCTTCTGACACCCATGGAAGGTACTCCTACCAGCAACAAGCGGAAATTGGATTCTGGAACCTGAACAAACTAGCAGAAACATTAATTCCTTTGGTTGGTTCGGTTCAACTCCAGGAAGAGATCAAACAATATCAACCTTTGTTCAATGGATTTTACAGAGAAGCAATGGGCCGCAAACTTGGGCTTTCCATTCTCGATGCAGAATTCAGCCAATTGACGCAAGAAATGTTTCAATTATTAATAAACCATCAACTCGACTACTCTAACTTTTTCCGTCTCCTTGCAAATTATCCAGATCAAATAGAGAAAACACAATTTGATGCCGAATGGCACTCTTGGTTAGAAAGGTATTTGAAACTTTGTGAACGCGAAGGCCTAAACCATGATGAACGAAAAAAGAAAATGGATGCAGTCAATCCGAAATATATTTTAAGGACCCATCTCGTGCAACGGGCTTTGGAAAAAGCATTAAAAGAATCAGACTTCTCTGAGGTAATGCGTCTCCGAGTAATTTTAGAAAACCCCTTTGAAGATCAACCTGAACTTTTCAGCAAATACAATATCGACCCAGAATTATACTCTCAGGATACTCCCAAAGAATTTCTGGGTAGTCAATTAAGCTGTTCCGCATAAATTGGGAATCGCACAAACTAGAAAGGAAACTAGAGAATGATTGTTCTTGATGGCGAAATTACAGAACTTACGACTCCCCCAAATAAAGCAGACCAATTCAGGGAGTTGACCATCTGGGTTCCTGAAACCGGTGAGCACCTTGAAATCACATGTTTCGTTCACGAAGTTCAAAAAGCAGGGTTTGAGGAAGGCAGCCAAATATCCATAAAAATAGAAAAAAAGTTTGATGTCGACACCCTCACCCGCGACCTTCTCAAACCTCAATAGTCAAACCGTTGGCATTTATCTATACGCCTGATAAAATATAGGGAATAAACATTTATCAAACATTCCCTTTAAACTCAGTTATGGCAAATCTCAAAGATCTGGGTGAATTCGGCTTGATTAACCGCTTATCCAGAAAGTTCAAGCATCAGGCCAGCGACACAGTTTTACCACTTGGTGATGATTGTGCTGTTTATTCTGCAAACGCATCCAAAAATCAGCTGGTCTCTACGGATGCATTGGTAGAAAATATACACTTTAATCTTTCAACAATCTCTCCCGAACAATTAGGTCAAAAAGCAATTGCAGTCAATCTAAGCGATATTGCCGCAATGGGGGGAACCCCTACCCGGGTTTTAATAACTCTGGGAATATCTAACAAAATTTCGACTTCATTCCTTGACCAGTTGTACAAAGGAGTTCATAAAATTTGCACAATTCATAATGTGGAACTTTTTGGTGGAGATACGGTTTCATCTCCGAACAGTTTTTTTATTAACATCACAGTAATCGGAGAAACCAAGCGAGGAAAACTTTTCACTCGAAAAGGAGCAAAAAAAGGAGACCTGATATTCACAACTGGAACATTGGGTGATTCCAGTCTCGGATTAAAAATACAATCCCTTAAAAAATGGAAATGTTCTTCCAACTCAAGAAAACATCTCCTAGAAAAGCACCTCAACCCCATTCCCAGGTTAAAGGAAAGCCAACTGCTGATCCGGTCAACCTGCAAAATCACATCCATGATAGATATAAGCGATGGTCTCGCTCAAGACCTACAACATATCTGTAAACAATCTGGAGTTGGGGCTTTAATCTATGAGGAAAAGCTGCCTAAGTCGCCCGCATTTACAAAAGTTTGTTCTGACAACAATTTGAAGCCTTTACCTTTAATTTTGAACGGTGGCGAAGATTATGAATTACTATTTACTTTACCATCCGATGGTGTTAAAAATTTATATAGGCAGTTTGAAAAGGCCGAAGCACTTGTGACACATATTGGGGAGATTACTGCGTCATCAAATAAAGTTTCTCTTTTAAAGAAAAATGGAAAAAGAGAAATCCTTCCCCAATCATCCGGATTTAATCACTTTTGAATTCAAAAGTTTCCGGTTTTAAAAAATTGCCGCTATCGAGTTCCATGTCAATCGATATACAAGTGCCAGCCAAGCTTGAGGTTTCTTAAAAACTTTGGACGACTCATTATTTCCACGGTCGCTACTACTCCTGTTTCTATTTTTTTGTTCAGCCTTTTTTTCGGCTTGCGAAGTCGCCTTTTTTTCACTCAATCCTCTTCAACAAAAAGAAATGGAGGAAAAAAAGGGGAGATCTGGTCATTTGGTTCATTCCCTCCTGCAAAAACCACGCGAACTCCTGATAACTATTTATATCGGCAACGAACTCGTCAACATTGGCATTTCCGTTGTCATCACCTCTATTACTATTAGTCTTTTTGGAAGTATAGGCGTGGGGATAGCAATTGGTGTTGGCACTTTACTACTACTTTTTCTCGGTGAAATTGTACCCAAAAGTATTTCGCTAAAATATGCACAACCCTATGCTCTTTTTGCAGCTTTTCCTTTAAAAGCCTTTGCCAATATTGTGCAACCGGCACAGAAGCTTTTCAATTCCTGGACTGAAAAAATAATGCGCTCGTTTGGCATTTTGACTCATTCCCATAAAGAGTCATCCATTTCCGATGAAGAATTTCGCACCATGGTACAAGTTGGCGAAGGGGAAGGCGTAATCGACTCGGATGAAAGAGACTTGATACATAAAGCCATCGAATTTGGAGAAACAACCGTGAACGAAGTCATGACACCTAAAATTGACATGTTCACGGTAAATATCAAAAATAGCCTCGACGAAATTCTTCCAAGAATTATTGAAAACTTTTATTCCAGAGTTCCTGTATATGGGGATGATGAAGAGGAAATTTTAGGCATCCTTTTCACCAAAGATCTAACTCGTCTAAAACATTTACCTCGAGAAAAAGTAAATTTAAAAAGCATACTCCACCCTGCGGTTGTAGTTCCTAAAACCAAAATGATCAAGGAAATGCTGGAAGAATTCAGAAAATTGAAAAGGCATATGGCAATTGTCCTGGACGAATATGGAAGTGTGTGTGGTCTCGTTACTCTGGAAGACATTATTGAAGAGTTGGTCGGTGAGATTGATAGTGAAATGCGAAAAGACGAGCAACCTCTATTAAAAATCACTGAAAATCAATACAGGCTTTCTGGAAGTTTGAGCCTCACCGAATTTAACGATGCTTTCGAAAGCGATTTGCCCGTGAACGACTATGATACCGTTGGAGGCTTGGTTTTTGGATTGTTTGGCAGAATTCCCCGGTCGGGCGAATCAACAACATTAGAACACTTTAAATTCCGCGTAGAAAAAATGAAGGGCTCGAGAATCTTAAACCTTCACCTAACTCTGCTCAAACGTTCGGTCACTCCCGAAGAATCAGAACAAGCCGCAACCACATAATGGATCCTACAACCACAATCTTTTGGGTGCTATTAGCCATAATGATGGAGGCCTTTTTTTCCGGTTCGGAAATCGGCATGGTTTCAGTCAATCGGATTAAAATGAAAAAACTGGCGGAAGAAGGCAACTCTGCAGCCCAATCTATTTTAAAACTTCTGGACAACCCAGAAAAACTTTTCACCACAACATCACTGGGAACTAATCTCGCTATGGTAACCAGTACGGCTATATTTACTGCTTTCATGGTTGCGCAATTTGGCACTTTTGGCGAATGGATGGCCATGCTGATTATTTTCCCTCTGGTCTTTTTCGGCGGAGAAATTATACCTAAAGTAATTTTTCAAAATCGCGCTGATAGCCTGATGCTAATCATGATCTATCCATTAAACCTTTTCTCTACCTGCATGGGACCTTTGGTCAAATGGTTGTCAAATACTTCCCAAAATTTAACCAATCGCGTTCCAGAAGGGGCAACTGAAAAAACTTTCACCTTCAGTCGAGACCAATTGCGAAAAGTGTTGAGTCTAGACTCACAAACTGTGGACTTGGGCACCACAGAAAAAAAAATAATCCATAACATATTTAACTTCGGCGAACTCACCGTAGAACAATGCATGGTGCCCCTGGTTCAAATGAATGCAATAAAAGACACATCCAATATGCAGGAAGCGCATGAGATTGCGAATGAATCAGGGTTTTCCCGGTTGCCGGTTTTCCATGAGAGAATGCATAATTTAATTGGCATTCTGAACGCCTTTGACCTGTTGGACCAAAATATGGACAACACACCCATTACAAGTCTGATTCGACCAGCTCATTACATCCCTCCCAATAAAAAAATTGATGACCTATTAAAAGAACTGCAACAAAGTGGTTTGCACATGGCTTTTGTAGTCGACGAGTACGGAGGTTGTATCGGTCTCGTTACCATTGAGGACCTACTGGAAAAAATCGTTGGGGAAATTGAGGATGAATATGACAAACCTGAAAAATCATACCAACCTTATGCTGAAGGGGGATTCCTGATCGAGG
>Ga0209992_10003768_pt1 | contig 12432 bp, 7 predicted proteins | sample 2SBtaG_2_FD_182564 | JGI IMG/M metagenome (GOLD analysis project Ga0209992, IMG submission 182564) | Deep subsurface microbial communities from Kolumbo volcano to uncover new lineages of life (NeLLi) - 2SBTROV12_ACTIVE470 metaG (SPAdes)... | ecosystem: Environmental > Aquatic > Marine > Volcanic... | reverse complement strand
AAATCGAACTTTTCTTAATATCATTTTCACCTTGACAATTTTTATTTTTGCTGAAGGATTGCCAAAGATGTGGGCCATTAGAAGTTCTAAATTTTTTACCAATGGAGCAAATTTAAGTTTAAAAATTGCAGGCTATATACTAGCTCCTTTTGTGAGCTTTTTTTCCCTTCTTCCTAAAAAAATGAAAATGGATTCAAAAGGTTTGATTAGAGTTTACAAGATACAAAGAAAAGAAATTATAAAAATAACTGACAGGGCAATGGAAGAGGAGGTGATGACTGATGAAGCTAAAAGGATAAGGGGGGTTCTTCTTCTTGGAGAAAAAACGGTTAAATCATGTATTGTCCCAAGTAAGGATATTGTCGTTTTGGGTCCAGAGATGAAGATTGATGATGTAATCAAGGTGGTCAAAAAAACAGGGCATAGCAGGATACCTTTTTGTTTCGAAAATCTCGATGATTCTAGAACATACCTACATGCCAAATCATTGTTTAAGCTTAAGGATGGAGAGGATTGGAAAACTGTTCTGAAACCGCTTGTTAGGCTTGAAAGTAATACTTATTTAGATGACGCAATGGACTCTATTAAAAAGGGTGGAGGAATTGCAATTGTTGAAAATAGAGACAAGACACTCGGGGTAGTATTTTTAGAAGATATATTGGAATTTGCTCTTGGAAAAACTGCTGATGAGTATGATGAAAAGTTAAATTGAAAAAAAAGATTATCATCCATGCTGGAGCAGGTAAGCACAGATCCTTGCTGAGCGATGTGGATAAGGTTTTGAATCTCGCAATCAAAGAATCAATAAAAGAAGAAGGAAGAGGTGCTTTAGAAATGGCTGTTAGGGCTGTTGAGGTTATGGAAAACTCTGGTTTTTTAAATTCAGGATCTGGCAGCGTTAGACAAAGTGATGGAAAGGTAAGAATGGATGGGTCTATTGCGCTTAGCAATGGTTTTTTTTCTTCTGTTGTAGGACTTCCAGGCTGTTGGAATGTTTCAAGAATCTGCCAGGTTCTTCTTGATTCAAAAAATCCAATGATGTGTGGAGAAGAGCTTGAAATAAAGATGAAAAATCTGGGTTTTTCTAAATTAAAACCAGATCCGGATGCTTATGATGAATGGACCCAATCCGGCCAAAATTCACCTGGAACAGTTGGAGCTGTTTCTTTTGATGGAAAGAATTTGTGTTCTGTTACAACAACAGGAGGGAGATCCGGTGTGGATGCTGGAAGGGTTGGAGATAGCGGTATGGCTGGCTGCGGGTCTTCAGCTAATAGCATTGGAGCTGTTTCCTGTACTGGAATTGGCGAAGCAATAGTTAGATCTAGATTAGCTGATTACACTCTGAATATTATGAAAAAATTAAATCCCATGGATGCATGTAAAAAGGCTATAAAAGAATTAGAAAAAGATATTTTGTCACAAGGTTTGGGAGGTTTGATTGCAATAAATAACAAAGGAGAGGTTGGTTGGGCATTCAATACTGAAGAAATGCCTATATGCATTCAATAGAATTTGGTAATGGACTTATTTGGTATCATTTTTTTGTACATATTTGCATGTATAGGGAGTTTCTTAAATGTTGTTATCTATAGATACTATTCAAAAGAGAGTGTTGTTTTTGGTTCTTCTTATTGTCCATCATGCAAGGAAAAAATAAAATGGTTTGACAATATACCCATTATTTCTTGGATTTTGTTGAAGGGTAAATGCAGATCATGTAAAAAAAAGATTTCCGTATCTTATTTACTTGTAGAGCTATCCGCAGTTTATATTGGATATTATTTGTTTTTCATAAATAATAATTTTTTTATTTCCAATACAGAAAACGAAATGCAATTATCTTTGGCAATATTAAGTTTTATTTTATTTTGTTTATTTTTAGTAATTACCGTCATTGATTTAAGGTCCAAAATAATTCCAGATAGGTTTTTGTTACTTTCAGGATCGGTAGTTTTTTTCATGCATTTTTTTACAGAAAACCCAAGTGAGTCTTTGTATGCCGGGTTAATTGGAATGGTTTTCCTCGCCGCGTCTCTAGCAGCAGTTTTGTGGATCGGTAGTTTGGTTTTAAAGAGAGATGCAATGGGTTGGGGAGATGTAAAAATGGCTTTAGTAATAGGTTTTCTTTTGGGTTTTGATTATGGATTTTTTGCAATTTCTCTAGCAATATTTTCAGGTGCAATTTTTGGATTAATGATGATGTTGTACAAAAGAATAAGAAATGAAAATTATAGAAATCTAGAAATGCCATTTGGGCCATTTTTAGCAATTGGGACATGCGTGACTTTTTTACATGGAGTTTTGGATGTTTCTTTTCTAACTAAATTTCTTTCTGGGTCTTGATTTTCTATAAAAAGTATCAATTTTTTCTTTAAATACTTAAGTATTTAAAAATATTCCTTTTTCAAAATATGCTTTATACTCTATAGGTTTGAATGAATTTGTTCGTATTGTAAAAAAAATGAAAAAGTTTCATCACGGAGCTTCAAGAGGTTTCACTCTTGCAGAAATGCTAGTCGTTCTTGCAATTGTTGGAATACTGATAACACTAAGTTTGCCATCAATTTCTCAAGGAAACCACAGGAGAAAATTTGATTCCTATTCAACAAAGATATTGGGTGATCTGAGGTGGGCTTTTTCTGAATCTAGTTCAAAGGGGGAAGAGTTGGTTATAGAGGTAATTGGTTTTTATCATAACCAACAGAATACTGGACATCCTTTCCCTCTTGAAGATACTATAAGGGTCTGGAAGAAGAAAGATTGGAAAAAATATTTAGACATGTCTAGCCATAAAGCTCCAAACAATTTTTCTCTTGAGTTTTCCCCACCATATCTTGTTTACGACCTTTCCGAGGGTTCCACATTGAATGAGAATAGTTGTATTTTGGATGGTTCAGACCAGTCTTCAAGCCTTGTTGATTGTGATTACGTGATTGGAGAGGATGAATTGCCAGTCCCCTTAAGGGAGTATGTAAGAGAAGATTACAAGGATCCCCCTGCGCTTCTTGAGACCCCAGAATATCAAGCAGTCTTATCAAGCAAAAAATTTAAAAGGATAAGGAATATACCGAGAGAGATTGATTTGATTGCACCATATGTTGACCAATCCCTTTATGACGGAAGTGGTTTGGTAAATTACGAAAATTTGATTTCTTATGCTGTTATAAGGCCTGAAGGCAATTCTGAAAACTCCACAGGGGTTTTGACATTTGCGTTTATGCTGAAGCCTGAATATTTTTCAGAAAGAATTTTAAACCTTTCAAACAAAATGGTTGATAATGCATCTCGTTTCAAGTGTGCAATGGAGGCAAATTTACAGAGCAGGTCGAATGGAAGAACCGTCCAATTGATGCTTGCTAGTGGTGGTGTTAGGGTTACAGAGTCTGCTCCTTCAGATTACATGGATCCCAATAGACAGTCTTCATGCAGTGTTCAAAATGTTGATGCTCAATGGTCTTTGGAGTTTGATAGAGGTCCGGGATGGAGATGAGAATTAAAAAATTAGGTTTTACTCTTGTTGAATTACTTGTGGGTATAAGTATTTTGATTCTTGTCTTGCTTCCAATTTTGACAGCTATAGGGAAAACAGTAAACAGAAGCGAACAGAGCCAATCAATGAATCAAGCATTAAATCTAGCTGAAGAACGCATGAGTGCTTTGGAAAACCACCTAGGTACACAAGATTTTTATCCTGGGGGAATTCCTTTTGACTTTGAGGGAGGAAGCAGATTGACAGATGACCAAGTCGACATTTCTAATGATCCTGAGTTAAGTAATTATTTATCAGGAGTTTGGTACAGAGGTCAATTGCAAGCACAGTCTGGGGAAACAGCTTTATATATGAATCCTTCTCGTTATGGTTGCGATAATCAAAATGCAATTGGTTCTGAGGTTGAGGACGGTTATCTAAATGACAACATGCATGTTTGTATTGATCCGCATAATCCTAATAACTTAGTTGACATGCAAGGGGTTGACTTATCTGATGAAAAATACAGGGTTGCAATGGCAATGTTTGCAGCAAGAATGGATCCCATAGATGCATTGGCAATTTACATGCCGGAGCTGCATCCCGAATCTTTTAGATTTAATAACATGAATACATGTAATACAAATTTTGAAGGAGATTGTCCAAGGATTGATGGAATTGAAGATTTTGGAGAAATTGTTGACAAGGCTTATTTTGAAGAATCTTCTGACTTTACTTGTTTTGGAGCTATTGACTCACATGTTGGAAGAAATTGGCTTGATTTTGGTTATTTGGCAAGCCCATTTGACAACGAAACATACTCTGATAACATTGCTTGGCCGGGGTATGGTCAATACTGGAGAATGATTGCTGCAAGTGGTGTCAGCAGAGCTAATCCTGACCCTACGGATGATAACAGAAATGAATGTGCGTTGAATCCAAACAAGTCAACAACATCTATCTCATCTAAGATTTCAAGTTCTTTAGATACCTTCCAGAAATTCAGACGAGAAACACAGGTTGCAACTGTTTATTTTCCAGGAGGAGGTAGGGATTTGACAGAAGTGATTGATCCCCAAGATGCAAGGTATTACAGATCTTCTGAAGGGGTTTTGGGACGCTTGGTTAGAGTCTCTGTTGTTTGGAGAGCTGGAGAAGGATGCTCTTCAAATAACAATCCTGCAACCCAAGGGGTATTTTCAAGATGTTCTGATCCGATTGCAAGTATACGTAAACAATTGAGTGCAGGCGATTCAAATATTAATTTGAGAAATAAAGTTTCCTTAAATAAAGGTATTGAACTAAGGAGATTTATCCCTGACCCAGACCAAGATCCATGCGATTTAATGGTACAGGTGCTTGATCAAGCAAAAACAAGCAGATTATCTTGGTCTTTACATGATGGGGATCCAACAAATACTTCAAATATTTTTGAAGAATGTTGGTTTAAGGATTCGTAATATGGAGGTTTTAAAAATGAAGAGAGGTTTTACATTGACTGAATTATTGGTAGTTATAGTCATAATCGGAATATTGATCACATTGGTTGTTCCAAGTGTTACAAAAGCAAGGAACAAAGCAAAGGAAGCTCAGGTGAAAGCAGGCGTTCATGACATAGAGATTGCACTGAGTTCTTTTTCTGCTGGAAATTCTGGATGGTATCCAGGCGTTGCTTATGACCCTAGTGGAACACAGTCACTGCAAGCAAATATGCTTGGGATTTCAGGAAGGTCTGGAGTTTCTGTTCCAGATGGTAATGAGGTTGTTTCAAGTGGTGTTGTCGGGGGAAGGATGGATTGCATGGTTGATCCAAGAAAATGCGGAGATGCCACTCCAACTCAAGATAAGTATCTTGATGACTACTGGAGGTGGGACAGACTGTATTTAGAAGGGGTTTTGGATGAGTATCCAACAAACCCTTTCAGCAGTGCAAAAGCTGGAAATTCAAGTGTTAAGAGGGGAATGCATAACATATTCGTGGTTGCGATATTGCCTGTTTCTGGTACGGGTGGTGCAGATTTCATAGGAACATGTTTATCAAAACCTGCTGGTGATGCTGAATCTTTTGCCGGTGGAGGAACTTGGTACAGTTATGAAAGTTACAACACTGTTGATGGAAGACTTTCTTATGGTTGGGATGACCCAAGTACTTCAACTCCAGCTGTTTGTGATGCTGTTACTGGAGATGATAATAATTCCTGGGAAGAAAGCCCAGATCTTTATCCGAGAGGTGATTTTTCATATATTCCACTAGATCCTGTTGACAGAAGAGCTTATGTAGATGCAAGCGGAAATCTAGCAAATGGAGAATATATGGCTTTTGTTGAGAATTATTGGATTATTGGATACGGATCAGAATCTGCATGGAAGTCTGATATCTTTGATGTAGAAGCATTGTCTTCAGGAAACAATTGTGGTTTGAAGTTTCAACAACCTCTAGGGAGGATTGATCCTGCATCAACAGCATCCTTTCTTAACTGCAATCCAACTGAATATGAAAACAGAGCTTTAGAAAGCCTTAGAGGGGGAATTCTTTTAGAAGGAACTGCTTATACGGAGCAAGCGTTTAGCGAATAGGTTTTCAATGAAGTTAAAAAGCACAAGAGCTGGTTTCACAATGACTGAACTGTTAGTATCGATAGCGATACTCTCTGTTGTTATGACTCTTTTGCTGACCGTGATTGAATCAACTTTTAAAACTTTAAGAGTTGTTACTGGACAGGCAAACTCATCGAATCGTGCAAGGGTTGCAATGGATCAAGTTGTTTCTGAACTAAGCAATGTTGCAGATTTGGGTTTTGTTGATTTTCATATTCCAAGAATAAAAAAATCAAGAGCTCAGTATCTAAATGGTTTAAACAGCACAGCTTCTGCAGGATGTGATATTTATTTGGAACTTAATCCACTAGATCCAAATTTTTCAAATGCCCCATATCCAAATTCAAAATTGTTTAATCAAGATTTAAATTTAAATTGCTATATAGAGCCTTGGGAGGTTTTGGATCCAGATCCAACCTGGACAAGAAGATTTTCTGAGGGGGCAGGAAGCACTGATGCTCCAGCTTCTTGTAATCAGTATATTGCTGAAGGGGTTTTGGCAATGCCAAATGAGTTTTCATCCATATCTTGCAATGGATCAAGTTGTCCAATTGGTTTAAATGATAGAAATTTAAACCCTGATGATCGGATGGCAGAAAGCGATCCTTTTGAGTTGTGGAGAGCTGAAGTCGAAGGGCTTAAGCCTTCCTGGAGCGATCTTTTTGGGGAGATGTGTTCTGAAGATTCTTCAGGTGGTTTTACAAGCACCTACAGATTAAATCCTTATATTACTTCTAGAGAGGATTTAGATGGCGACGGCACCGTTTCAGGGCAAGAGGCATTTTTGAGAACTCTTGTTTTTAAAACAAAAAGCCCAAAATACTCTTCTGATGAATCTTCAAACACTCCCAACCTAAGCGGTTCTTTAAATACGAATGTGAATATTGAACAATTGAAACACAGGGTAATAACTTTTGCTCATACCTGGAAGGAAAAGGCATTTTCTATACCTTTAAGTGAAAGTTTTGATGGTGGATGTGATCCATCTAACTACTCTCATCTTTCTTCAGACTTTGTTCTTTACAAGAGGGAATCTAGATTTTATTCTGATCCTATTTTAAACATGGATCTTGATCGTGATGGGAACCCAAATGAAGAGATTGAAGATGAGTGCCTTAGGACAATTGAAACTCCTGTTTCTGATGGTATTGTGGATATAAGATTCAAACTTTTTAATGGTGCAAATGAAATCAATGCTGGGAATCAATATTATTATTGGTTTGACAGAGACCCCAGTGATAACAATCCTATTAGCCCTCCAATAACAGCTTTGGATAGTGTAGATGCTGTCGAAGTGTACATAATGACAGCAAGTGACGACATTATTTCAGTTTTAAGAGGTTCTATGGAAGATGGTAAATTATTTAGCATAACATCAGGAAAACCTGGAGAGTTGGCAAGATTGAATTTTTTAAGAATCCAGAGTTTGAATCCTGAAATTTACAATCCTAGCAATTTTGTTCAATTAAGACAGAGGGTTAATTTATATGATTAGAAACAAAGGTGTCGCATTGGTTACGGTGCTTATATTTCTCGCCTTGGTTTTGCCTGCTCTTGTTATCATTCTTAGTTTTGCAAGAAACGAAATAGAGTTTGGATCTTTGGATTGGGAAAGAAAACAATCAGAAGAAATGGCTGAGTCAGGATTGGATATCGCTGAAACAATTCTAGAATTTGGTTTTGCTTCAAGTCAAAGTGGTTTCTTTAGACATGAAATGTTTAGGTTTCCAATGGATAAAGATGGGAATGGAACACTTGACGATACTGACGGTGATTTGACTTTGGATGAGTGGGGTTATGCTTTTCCATTTTCGACAATAGATCATCTTTCTTCACCATGGATTAAATATCCTGTTTTGTCCAATGAAACTTGGTTTTCTAGAGACTTGGTTAGTCATTCTGGGTTTTCCACAGCGCAATTGAACCGCCCATCTGGAAGCCTTCCAATTTATCCTTTATTTAAGGATAATAACAATACAGGATTGGTTGATTACTCTTCATATGAGCATTCTGAGTACGATTATTTTGATCCATCATTCGGATGTGCACAAAATACAACATCTTCATGGGAGCCTCATCCCTGTCTTGTCATGCCCTTTTTGCCTTTTGGAAAGAAGGGGCAGATTTCCCCGGTTTCTTCTTCTCCCTTAGAACTTGTAAATGCTGATTTGATGTGGAATGGATCTCCTTATGATTCAAACAATTCCTACAACCCTTCTCAGTTAAGGAATAATGATTTCATTTCTGATTGGAGTTACAGTTATTCAGTAACTGGAGATCGTGATAAAGCAACTGCCCACACTCCAAGTAATTTCCCATCATTGGGAGCGGAACTTTTCAACCCCTATGCTGACAGACTTAAATCTCAAACAACAACATGTAATCCAAGTCAAGATGAATTTTTTGTTCGTGATCTTTTTTTAAGTTCATCTGGATTAAGCTATCCTCTTCAACTAGATAAATCTTATGAAAATGAAACTGAATCCAGGATAAATTTTGGTTTACCCAGCATGCCTGATTCGTATGTCATGTTTGATCCAAGAACATGTATGCCAATTTATTCTTCACAAAATGCAGAAGCTGACGGAGGATATGAAGTTGTTGTTTCTGACGAAGGTGCAAGATTTCCAATTTATGGTTTTTTACACAATCCAGATGATCCAATGTTTAATAACCCAATGCTTTTAGAGTCTTTAGGAAATCTAGGAACGAATTTTCAGGTTGCTCCTGAAACTACCTTTATGCCAAGGATAACAGGTTCCAACACAAGCCAAAGAGGAGAATTTTCTCACCTTTCACAAAGGGGCATAATTTCATTATTGGCTCCATTTGATAGGGCTGATTACAACACAGGACATGCTGCAGCTATTATTTCTTACATAGGTTTTAATGATGTTGGAGACATTTCTTCTCTTCCAGGGTCTATTTGTCCCAAGGGAAACTGCCCTGATGGTGAAAGATTTGGTTTGGGTTTTGAGACACCAAACAAATGGCCATCAACTCTTAAAGACATTCTTGATGTTGATTTAGTAAAGATGAAGGGTGATGCCAATGAATCATTCAAGATTAATGATGAAAATTGGAAAGATTTACAGAGTCGAATTTCTTTACATTCTGTTCCAAAGGAGAGAAGCACTCTTGGAGAAACTTTAACTGTTGACAAAGATCCAAGATATTTTTTAAGACCTGCACTGCCAGCTGACTCTTATCCTTCCCCAGAGATAAAAGACCCTGTGATTAAATGTGTTCACAACGGTGTTTCTGGTGATGAATTTTGTCGTGGTGAAGCTTATAAGATTGACTTATGGCAAACTCCAAAAGAATGGCCAACGGGATCTCCATCAGACCCAATTGCAAACCTTATGAGTTCTGTTATCAACATGGATTCTGCTGATTGGGTTTCTTCGGGATGTTCTGCAAAATTTCCAACAATAGATGATATAGAAAATTATTTTTCTGTTTTAGGTAGAGAAAACGCGCCTTCAGGATTCTCTTCAAGCGACTTGCGGAATTCAATGTGGCCTGAGGAGTTCTATTGGTTTGTTAACTGTTTTTGGAATGGCAACGTTAAGTCTGAATTGGAAGAAAAAAGGGTAGAGCTGGAAGATGCATTCAGAGACTTTTTTTACGACAGTGGTTCTTTAAAAAATATTTGGAGAACTGAAATTGAAAGTGATTTTCCTGAATTGATTTCTCGAAAGATTGTTGGCCATTGGGCTGCATGGCAATATTTTTATAGATATTTTGATGATGAAGACGATTGTAGGGATATGTCTCCAGAATTTTACCTTGATGATTCTTCGGCAATAACAAACCCCCAGGTAATGCTGTCAGAAAGACATGCAAGATATCATGGTCCGGCTGACTTAGGTATGCCTATAGGGAATGTCAAGAGCATGCTTGGATCTCTTCTTATTCCTTATCCAGAGTTAGTAGGTCCTTTTTGGGATCCTGGAGATGTTGGATCGAATACAAGTCCAAGTTGTGGACTTTCTTCTCTTGATGGAGATGAATTTCCTGACTTGGTAACCGGAATTTTTGTACAGCGATCAGGAGAAAGCAATAGAAATATTGATTTAAATATCGAGAAAATGAATGTTATGCCTGCTGTTTGGATTCCAAACAATAGGCCTACTTTCTACAGTGAAGACCCGCCTTATGATGATTTTGATTTTGGAGCCACCATGCCTAATTCTGGTTGGCCAATCTATGATCCATTGGGGATAGACAGCAAAAATCAGGGCTTGGGAACATCAACTCAATCTTTTATTGACAGAAGAGATGACTCCCTCATTCTTCACTTAATCAGTTCTATTGCATTTTTTGACAGCCCTTACTCTACTTATTTTGATGACCCCCATATCAATGAACCATGTTTAATTTCAGATGATTTCTTTGATCCTGTTGTTGGGTCTTCAAATGGAACTACAGACCCTTGGGACAATGTTGTCGGAAGTGGATCTTTAGATGCATTGAATCTAAACTCTAATTTTGGAGGTTGGTGGGAGGCAGATGGAAGAAATGATGGAGGCTACGATGTTGCGGACTGTGTGATTTCTGATCCATCTACAGAAATTGGAATTAGCCCTTTGGAATGGAGGCCTTTAAGGCTTAGGGGCAGAGTTAATTTAAATACAGCAGCATTTGATGTCCTTCACGCATCTTTTGCAAAAGGCTGTGATTTTCAAAGCGGAATGGGAAATGATATTTTTAATGGATCTTGTAGCTCTCTACCTTCAGCAATAGCTTCAATACTTTCCTATAGAGAATATTACCATTCAGACCCCAATGAACCTTTTTCAGATATATCCTCACATGGAACATTGTTTTCATGGCTACCGAATGGTGTTGATTTGCATGGAGGGAGTTTTGTAGAGCAGTTTTTCAATGACATTCAGCTTTATTCAACTGGAGACTGTAGAAATGGAGCTTCTTCAGGGAGTTGCGCTTTACAAAATACAGAGGACATATTGTGGGACTGGCATACTGGGGAATGGAGCAATAATGGCTTAAATAAGATTCCTTTTAGAACAATCACACAATTATTGGATATTTCAAATTCAATAGATCCTAGAGATTTGAATGGAAGTTCTCTCCGATTGCTTTCAGTAAATAATGTTTCGAACAATAACAAAGGTGCAATTGCCGTTTTGGCAAGAATTGATCAGGATTTATCTGTTTCCAGTCAAGGTTACAGGTTTGAGGGTCGTGGAATTTATGGACGAGCAAATAGTACTTTGTTTAAAGTTATTGGATTAGATGGAAGGTTGGTGCCTTCAGTTTTTGAAGAAGAAAAGTCTGGCGGATCGAATGATACGTTCGGTTTGTTTTTTGGAGAATATTACAAATGAAAAAAGTTGACTTTTCATTACTAAAAAGGTAGGATTGATGGGTTGTAATTTATTTGATATGAAAGGAATTTTTACGAAAAAAATATTCTTCGCCAATTAAGGGGGCAATTTTTATGAAAAATAAACTATTTTTATTATCTTTGATTTTTTCAATTTTCACTTCAGCGCTTAATGCTTTTTATGTAGAGGATGAGACAGCTGTTCGTTGGACTATATCTGAGGACGAAACTTTTATCACGCTGTTTCTTGACACTCCAGTTGCTGTTACTCACAAGAATGAGGTTTACCCAACAAGACTTGTGTTTAATATTCCTGGTGGTTATATGGCTGATGGAGAAGATGAAAAAACGATTCAGTGGAATGGTGCTGACAAAAGCTTTGTTAAAGAGATAAAAGCTGTTTCTATAGATCCAAAATTTGAAGATTCTTTCTTGAGGCTGGTCTTTACATTTGGGATTAGGGTACCTATTAGCACTGAACTCGGTGAAGATTATCAGTACTACAGAATGTCTCCTACAAGGTATGCTTTTGTTTTAAATAAGAACCGTTTAACTTGTAAGCATGACAATTATTTAGCACAACAGGAAGACAGGGCTAATGATGTTACTGAGTGTGAATTAGTTGTTTTTCCTGAATCTCCTAATGAGGCAAGGGAGTTTGTAAGGATATGGACTGATGTGTCAGGCTCTCCACAGGATGTTATGAACGACATTGCAGATAAAGCAGGTTTGAAGATAGATTTTTCTGCATCTTTTGATGATTCAGAAAGTTGGACTCTTTCAGCTGAGGGAGGAACGTTAGGAGAACTTCTATCTTCTCTTGGGGAAGCTGAGGGTATTTCATGGAATATATCAGAAGGCGTTTTAACAATTTCTGACAATTCTGAATTGCTTATGGCTCAAGCAGAAGCTGCACGAATCGCTGCTGAAGAGGAAGCTGCAAGGATCGCTGCTGAAGAGGAAGCTGCAAGGATCGCTGCAGAGGAAGAGGCAGCACGAATCGCTGCTGAAG
>Ga0209992_10003767_pt1 | contig 12433 bp, 9 predicted proteins | sample 2SBtaG_2_FD_182564 | JGI IMG/M metagenome (GOLD analysis project Ga0209992, IMG submission 182564) | Deep subsurface microbial communities from Kolumbo volcano to uncover new lineages of life (NeLLi) - 2SBTROV12_ACTIVE470 metaG (SPAdes)... | ecosystem: Environmental > Aquatic > Marine > Volcanic... | reverse complement strand
CTTGATATGCCTTGCCGTGTGGGAGCAGTTCTTCATTTTGCTTTATCGCACTGGATTGGAGCAGGTAACACGGGTACGGGTGTTATCATGCGCGGCGTGTATAGTCTAAGCTCGAAATCGGCATGAACCTCCTTAAAGCGCTCGCCACCATTAGCGGTTTGACGATGCTGTCGCGCGTTCTTGCGTTTGTACGGGATGTGTTGATTGCGGGCATATTTGGTGCAGGTGCAGCGACGGATGCCTTTTTTGTCGCATTCAGAATTCCTAATCTGTTGCGTCGGCTGTTTGCGGAGGGCGCTTTTTCGCAGGCTTTTGTGCCGATCTTTGGCGAATACCGTAATCAACGCGGGCATGACGAGACCAAGTTGCTGGTCGATCATGTTACGACGATGTTGGCGTTGATTTTGTTTGTGGTCACTTTGATTGGCGTCATCGCTGCACCGATCCTTGTCTACATCACTGCGCCGGGGTTTGTGAATAATCCTGAGCAGTTCGATCTTACTGTGCAGTTGCTGCGCATTACGTCGCCTTATATCTTTTTCATTTCGCTGGTTGCGGTCGCGGCGGGGATTCTCAATACTTACAATAAATTCTGGGTGCCTGCATTTGCTCCGGTGTTGCTCAACATCTGCTTTATCGGCGGGGCGCTGTGGCTGGCGCCTTATTGCGATCCGCCCATTATGGCTTTGGCATGGGCGGTGTTCGTGGCGGGATTTGTGCAACTGGCTTTTCAAGTTCCGTTTTTGAAGAAGATTGGGATGTTGCCGAGCATACGCTTCAATTTGAAGCACGAGGGGATGTGGCGTGTTATCAAGCAAATGGGGCCGGCGGTATTCGGGGTGTCGATCACGCAGATCAGTTTGATTATCAATACCATCATCGCATCGTTTCTGGCGGTGGGTAGTGTGTCCTGGCTTTATTATGCTGACAGGCTGATGGAGCTGCCCGCCGGGGTGTTGGGGGTGGCGTTGGGGTCTATCCTGCTGCCATCGTTATCTAAATGCCACGCGGATAACAATGTTGAAGAATATTCTAAGCTGTTGGATTGGGGACTGCGGTTGACGGTCATGTTGGCGTTGCCTGCCGCACTGGCACTGGGGATGATTTCTGTACCGCTATTGGCGACCTTTTTTCAACGGGGTGAGTTCGTTGCGCACGATGTGCTGATGACCAGCAATGCGTTGATCGGCTACAGCATCGGACTAATCGGGATGATATTGGTGAAGATTCTCGCGCCGGGCTTTTATGCGCGGCAGGATATTCGTACCCCGGTGAAGATCGCGGCTGTGACATTGATTGCCACACAGGCGATGAATGTTTTGTTCGTCTTCGGGTTGGATTTACAACACGCCGGATTAGCATTGTCGATCGGTCTGGCGGCCTGTATGAATTCCGCCATCCTGTTCCATTTTTTGCGTAAGCGTGGCATCTATCAACCGGAACCGGGGTGGGGCGGATTCTTCCTGAAATTGATTGTCGCGCTAGCCGTGTTGGGCATCACGCTCTGGTTTGGTATGGGCACCCAGCAGGATTGGCTAACCAACACTGGCTGGAATCGTATCATTCATCTGACATGGCTGGTGTTGCTGGGGGTGGGGGTTTACTTTGCCGTACTGTGGATGTTGGGTTTCAGGGTGAAGGACTTTGCAAGGCGAGGGTTGAATTAAACTTATTACGGGTGATCAATCATGAAAAAACTAAAGCACGAAAAAGAGTTGTTCAAAGAAGCATTGGCGGCCGGGATCAAATATGCAGAGGGTAGGGGGGTGGTTGAGTTTGAAGCGACAGATTCCGCCAGTGAAAAGCTTTTGTATGTGTATCGCCTGATGGTTCACGACAAGGTCATGCAGCCATTGCCTGAAGACCAAGTTTCTGAAAAAGCCTTGAGGCATAAGCTGACAGTCTGGTATGCGAAGCAATTGCCTAAAGATCATCCGCTTTTAAAATAAGTGGGGATATTCTCCTGATCGTTTTTTATGCGAGCCTATCCGGGCTGAAGCGGGCTGAAGCGGGCTGAGGCGGGCTGAGGCGACTATTAACGATTGTCGTTCTTCTTGAATTCAGCTCAACCATCAGAAAATCTATAACCTGTCTCATTCATCATCTCCGGTATTCTTTGGAATATGTGCGACTCGAAATCTATTAGCCATCAATAATGAATCGACGGCAAACACGCGATGTAAAATGATTTCTCGCGCCGCCCATTGTGGTGAATGTGGCGATAGGCGTTAAGGGGGAAAGCGTTCCGGGGTGACGTTACCTCTTTGGAACTAGCATAAAGGGTTCTGACTTCTAAAAGTCAAATGAAGGGGGGAGGCTGAATGGAAACCACGGTCTAAATCCTATTTTTGTAGATGATGTGTAAATCCTGAGTAACAAATTCTTGAATATAAGGGTTCAGGTGTTTAATGCTTCATTAACGACCAAAAAACAACCACAAAGCAACCAAAAATAATCGGATTACGACCGAAATCCCTTCATTATTTCCATTAAGTGACGCCGGGTGAGTGCCATCCCCCCACAAAATTTTACTGAATGAAGCTTCTCTTAAGTGAGTGACATCACACCTTCCCCACCAATCCTTCTATGGCACATTAGTCACCTGCACGATTGCGTTTCTGGATGTCGCATACAGAGTGCTACCAAACAGTGCCACGCCGTATGGCGAATTTAGCACCCCGGGCAAATCACCCGGTACAAAACCAATGACACCCGCCGACCCGGCCAAGGTGGTCACCACACCCGCAGGGGTGATCTTGCGGATGGTGGAGTTGAATGTGTCCGCCACATAGACATTGCCGCTACTGTCGGTGGCGACACCGTAAGGGTTATTAAAACTCGCCGCCGCGCCCGTGCCATCAGCACTCCCGCTGACACCCGCCGACCCGGCCAAGGTGGTCACGACACCCGCAGGGGTGATCTTACGGATGGTGGAGTTGTTTGAGTCCGCCACATAGACATTGCCGCTACTGTCGGTGGCGACACCGCGAGGGTTATTAAAACTCGCCGCCGCGCCCGTGCCATCGGTACTCCCGCTGAAACCCGCTGACCCGGCTAGGGTGGTCACGACACCCGCAGGGGTGATCTTGCGGATGGTGTGGTTGCTGAAGTCCGCCACATAGACATTGCCGCTACTGTCGGTGGCGACACCGTAAGGGTTATTAAAACTCGCCGCCGCGCCCGTGCCATCGGCACTCCCGCTGACACCCGCCGACCCGGCCACGGTGGTCACGACACCCGCAGGGGTGATCTTGCGGATGGTGTGGTTGCTTAAGTCCGCCACATAGACATTGCCGCTACTGTCGGTGGCGACACCGATAGGGAAATTAAAGCGCGCCGCCGCGCCCGTGCCATCGGTACTCCCGCTGAAACCCGCTGACCCGGCCAAGGTGGTCACGACACCCGCAGGGGTGATCTTGCGGATGGTGTGGTTGCTTAAGTCCGCCACATAGACATTGCCGCTACTGTCGGTGGCGACACCGAAAGGGCGATTAAAGCTCGCCGCCGCGCCCGTGCCATCAGCACTCCCTATGACACCCGCCGACCCGGCCAAGGTGGTCACCGCACCCGCAGGGGTGATCTTACGGATGGTGTGGTTGTTTGTGTCCGCCACATAGACATTGCCGCTACTGTCGGTGGCGACACCGATAGGATTATTAAAGCGCGCCGCCGCGCCCGTGCCATCGGCACTCCCGAATACACCCGCCGACCCGGCCACGGTGGTCACGACACCCGCAGGGGTGATCTTGCGGATGGTGGAGTTGTCTGTGTCCGCCACATAGACATTGCCGCTACTGTCGGTGGCGACACCGTAAGGGCTAGTAAAGCTCGCCGCCGCGCCCGTGCCATCGGCACTCCCGAATACACCCGCCGACCCGGCTAGGGTGGTCACGACACCCGCAGGGGTGATCTTGCGGATGGTGGAGTTGCTTGAGTCCGCCACATAGACATTGCCGCTACTGTCGGTGGCGACACCGCGAGGTAAATTAAAGCGCGCCGCCGCGCCCGTGCCATCGGCACTCCCGCCGACACCCGCCGACCCGGCCAAGGTGGTCACCACACCCGCAGGGGTGATCTTGCGGATGGTGGAGTTGAATGTGTCCGCCACATAGACATTGCCGCTACTGTCGGTGGCGACACCGCGAGGGAAATTAAAACTCGCCGCCGCGCCCGTGCCATCGGCACTCCCGAATACACCCGCCGACCCGGCCAAGGTGGTCACGACACCCGCAGGGGTGATCTTGCGGATGGTGTGGTTGAATGTGTCCGCCACATAGACATTGCCGCTACTGTCGGTGGCGACACTGCTAGGGGTATTAAAGCTCGCCGCCGCGCCCGTGCCATCGGCACTCCCCCTGACACCCGCCGACCCGGCCACGGTGGTCACGACACCCGCAGGGGTGATCTTGCGGATGGTGTGGTTGTTTGTGTCCGCCACATAGACATTGCCGCTACTGTCGGTGGCGACACTGTAAGGGCTAGTAAAACTCGCCGCCGCGCCCGTGCCATCGGTATTTCCGCTGCCGCCAGCAGAACCCGCCAGTAACGATAGTTGCGCAACTGGGCTGGTCGTGCCACTACTTCCGCTGTCACTTCCGCCACCGCCACCACATGACGCAAGCAGCAAGCTGGCTAAAATGGCGCTGATACAAATATATAAGTATTGGCTGTATCGTTGGATGAGTGTCATGCGGTTCTCCCTGTATATTTATTTTTGCGGGGCTGATGAATCAGCATTATCACAACTTTTGTTATTCACCGGAATGTGTTATTCCCCGGAGTAAGGATATTATTTGACGACTATTTGTTTACGGCGATCAAAAAATCAATGGGATCAGTGAAAGTTAATTCGCTAGGCCAAACAATACGACCACACTTTGCAGCAATACCTTCACTCGGTCTCCCTTTGTTTTGATCTGAATCGAAACCCTTCTAGTTAGAACACACTCTATAGTCGCAACCTACACTGATATTTACCGATTGTATATAAGGAAAATCCTTATTACGCATTGAATAATATGTGCTTTTGACATTCCACCGACAGCGGGAATCTGGCTTTTTGATTTAACCGGGTTCCCGCTTTCGCGGCAGTGATAGTTTTAATTCATTGCCAGAACAGGGCGCGCAATGGCGGTATATTGAATACTGGCGCGATGATGGAGTTCGGGCCATATCTTTTCAGGTGCGAGGTTGAATATCACTTCCTCATCTATCGGCTGGATATGCCAGTCGCCTCTTTTGACTTCATTCTCGAGTTGCTCTGGCGACCATGCGGAATATCCGTTGACGACTCTCAAGCCCTGATGGGTGAGTTCGCCGCTTAGCAGCTTGCTAAGCATGGGGATATTGTTGGAGAAATAGAGCTGATCAGAAACTCTAAGTGCACCTTTCACATATTCTTCACTCCTAAATATGTAAGAGATTTGCTTGGGATTAACCGGGCCGCCTGCGTAGAGCTTGCGGGTTTCAGATTCTGGAAGCTGGGGGTGAATCGTGTCGAGTGTCATTTTTTGAGGCAGGTTGATAATGACACCGATCGGTATTTTGTGGCGTAGGCGAGTTACCAGAATCACGGTTTCACTAAATCGCTGGTCTTTCAGGCTGCGGCTGGCAACCAGCATAAAAGAGGCGGTGGAGTCTGGCGGGAGCTGTGCTCCATCGGTAGCGGCATTCGCGGGCAGTGCTATTGACCAAGTGCCAATAAATATAGTGCCGAGAAGAAATAACACATATCCGATTTTTTGCATTGCATGATTGTAATATATAAGGTGCTTTTCGAGAACCCGACTATTTTAGTCACCAAACTGCTTTGCGTCGTTGAGCCGGCAATCTGAAAGTAGCAATTGATAAGTGGGTGATTGGGAAGTGTTTGGATTTCCTAGTATAATGCGCGCCGCTAAATTGATTTCAGCCGGTTGCTTGTTCACCTTTCCGGTTCTACTTACTTCCATTTGCGCAGTATTTCAGTGCTGATCCAGTCTTTTATCCGGCTCGGCTGGTTCGGCTATGTTGATTTGATAATATTTTAGAAAAAAGCTAATTTTACTGAACGAATATGAACAAATTTCCAGTAAAAATACAGGAGAATTAAGTTGTCTGTGTCCAATCCACCCAGAATTACCCCGCAAGAAATCCGAACCAATCTGCTTAGTGGCCTGACCGTTGCGTTGGCGATGGTGCCTGAGGCGATCGCGTTTGCCTTGGTCGCACATGTATCACCGCTCACCGGATTATATGCAGCTTTTATCGTGGCCTTGGTGACTTCTGCTTTGGGTGGCCGTCCCGGCATGATCTCAGGGGCAACAGGGGCATTGGCGGTGGTGATGGTGGCACTGGTGGTCACACATGGCGTTGAATATCTGTTTGCGACTGTGGTGTTGATGGGATTGCTGCAAATTTTGTTTGCGGCTGCAAAGCTGGGTAAGTTCATTCGTATGGTGCCGCATCCGGTGATGTTGGGCTTTGTGAATGGTCTGGCGATTGTGATTTTTTTGGCGCAGTTCAATCACTTCAAAGTGACGGGCGCGGACGGCACGCAGGAATGGATGCAGGGTATGGCGCTGTATACCATGCTGGGCTTGATCGCACTGACCATGCTGGTCATTTATCTGATGCCGAAATTGACTAAAGCGGTACCTGCTACTCTGGTTGGTATTGGTGTGGTTTCCGGTTTGGTATTGATGTTCGGCATCGACACCAAGACGGTGGGCGACCTTGGTTCTATCGCCGGTGGACTGCCGGATTTCCATCTCCCGGATGTGCCGTTCAATATGGAGACGCTTCAGATCATACTTCCATACTCACTGATCTTGGCGGGTATCGGATTGATCGAATCACTGCTGACGTTGAACCTGATAGATGAGATGACTGATACACGCGGTAAGCCTAATCGTGAATCTTTGGCTCAGGGTGTGGCGAATATCATCGCTGGTTTTTTCGGCAGCATGGGCGGCTGTGCCATGATCGGTCAGAGCATGATCAATGTTAATAACGGTGCGTTGAAACGCTTGTCCGGTATTTCTACCGCACTGTTTTTACTGTTCTTTATTATGTTTGCATCGCAATGGATCGAGATGATCCCACTTGCCGCACTGATCGGTGTGATGTTTGTCGTGGCGGAAAAAACCTTTGAATGGGGTAGCTTTAATCTATTCGGCAAAGTCCCTAAACACGACATATTCGTCGGGCTGATGGTCGCCGTCGTCACGGTGTTGAGCGATCTGGCGGTGGCTGTTGTGCTCGGGGTGATCGTTTCCGCTTTGGTGTTCGCCTGGGAGCACGCCAAGCGCATCGAAGTCAAACACTATGTGAATGAGCAAGGCTGGAAGGTTTACGAATTACACGGCACCTTGTTCTTTGCTTCGGTGGCTGAATTTCAGTCGCTATTCACGCCCAAGGATGATACTGAAGATGTGGTGGTTGAGTTCCGTCATGCCACCGTCAAGGATCACTCGGCTGTCGTTGCGATTGATAATTTGTCTGAGCGATACCGCGTGTTCAGCAAGAAGTTGCACTTACGCCATTTGAGTCCGGATTGTCTTGAGCTTCTGGAGAAAGCCGGAGACATGGTGGAAATCAACGTGATGGAAGACCCGCACTACCATCTGGCAGACGACAAGCTGGGTTGATTGCCCTGCGCCTGTTTGCTGAAATAGCGCACGCCCTGAAACTGATGCAGTTCAGGCGTGCTGAGTCTGTAAATCGCTAGCGTTTTATACTCCTGCCGGTGTTGCTGGTGTCGCTGTTCGTTTAAAAACAGTCGCGCCTTGGATAAATTCACCATTGTCAGATAATTCATAACTCATACCCGCGCGTGTTGCATTGTCACCGGCAAAAAAGCCTTTGACTGCAGTGCTACAACCAGCACTAATACATGCGCCAGCAGTAGGAGAGCTGGTGAATAAACCTAAACCGGAAAAGCCGGGGCCAGCGATAGTTGCAACCCCATTTACATTATAGGTTGTGCTGGCATTGGCTAGCTGCAAGTTGACGATGGCTGTAGATGTTACAAAGTCTGCTGTCAGCTTAGCGTCATTGACTCGCCACCCGTTAGAATTCAAAGCTGAAGGATTGGTATACCCCATTAGGCTATAGCTTGCCTGACCCTTAGGAAGCTTCAGCAGTGGCGTTGCCTGACCGATAACGTAATGGAATATGCCCGGTGCCAAGGCACCGGCGGGTGCTGTGCCGTTCGGGTTGGTATTGCCAACCCAACGTCCCCAACCGATGATGCCATCTGTTGCAGCAAAGGTAGAAACAGCATCACCCCGCGCCCCACCAAGATTGCCTTGACCGTCAGTATAGACGTTCAACCGGCTCAATTGGTCAAATTGCGCTGCGACACTGGGTAGCAGGTTGGTTTCACTAAAGGGAGCGACATTATTTCTAATGTAGGAGTATGCCAGCGTATAGCCTTTGCCAGACTCTAAGCGCGGTAGCTCAGCTTTGAGCGCTGTAATACGGCTGATAAATGGCCGGATCCTGGCAGGTGGCGTGCGTGGTCGTTGCGATGTTTTGGCCGGAGCCGTATTCATATTGGCGACAAAGGCTGCGTTGCCAGTGGATACGGTATACAGCCCTGTGTTGTTAGTGAGTGAGATCGCGCCTTCACCAACGCTGACAAACAGACCATCATCGCGAATCTCTGCGGTGTATCCGGTTCCCCGGATGCCGATTGTTGCCGTCGCGGTAACAACCTTGTAATTATCGCGTTTGATCTTGCCTATCGCGCCGGTAATTGCCCGTAGGCCACCCCTCAATAGACTGAAAAACCCTTTTGGTTCGCTTTTAGCATTTTTTTGATAATTGAATTCATCGACTCGAAATTCAGTATTGGGTTGGAGCGAGATAAAGCCACCATCTGCAAATCTTACCTGCGCACGTGAGCGTGCCGAGGTCAAAATCGCATCACCGGAGTTGATAACTGCACCTCTGCGTAAGGTGCGGCTACTACCATCAGCTGCAATTGCTTGCACTTTACCAATAATGAAGTCAGCACGCCCTGCAACACTGCAGTTTCCTATAGCCGGGTAAGCAGCAGAAAAGGCGACCATCACTATTATGTAACGGACTAGTTTGCTGTGTAATTTCTGAGGTTTCATAACTTTATCCTCTTATTGCTTGGTGGTTGTTACAGTGAACGTGGGCTAGTTGAAATCGCGACGCACAGAGATGCTGAATTGGGTGCGATCATATTCGTTGATGATGATGTTTGAGCTGCTATTGGTATAAGCAAGCAGGGTACCGACTGTCCATTGCTTAGCAGGCATATAGTTAATGCCTATTTTTACGTCGGCTTGTGTGTCATTACGCTTGATAAAAAATAAATTGTCTTCACTGTCGTGGTTGCGACTTTCCACGCTAGCAGAGCTAATTGCAGTGAACTGCTCATTGATTTTCATTTCCCCGCCAGCACGGACACCATAAAGCGTGTAGCCAAGATGAGGCATGCTGCTATCGATTTCTTGTTCTGCACCTGCATAAATACCCGCATAGACTGGAATTGTTCCTTTGCTGCCTATACTGGTCGCGTAGGCGCCGCCAAGAACATAGCGGTTAGCATCCAGCGTTTCCTGATCAGGGTAGGTGAGCCGACTGTATTGAAGGTAGCTGGTAATCCTGCTACCGCTTTCTAGGCTGCGTTGCCATTGCAACGTCGTGCCTGCAGACTTACGAAACTGGGCATAGTCAAGTGTGATGGTTTCTAACTGTAAAACCGCTAAATAACTGTCATCATCTTTGTTTAAATTAATTCCGAATCGAACGCCAGCACTGCCGGTATTGAACGCTATCTGTTCTGAGTGATAGCGTTGTTTAATGTTGGCGCTACCTAACATTGTCCATTCAGGTGAGAGCGCATGACGCACGTTTAAACCTGCTGCGAGACTGCCAAAACTATCACGTTTCGCAATTCCGCTGCTATCCAGTGTTATTACCGCGCCGCCAAAGGCTGGTATACCGACCTCCTCGTCACTGGTGGCAGCGTTTACGTTGCTATCATTGCCGACCATGGCTTCGATATATGCACTATAGGCAGTTTTTTTGCCTGATTTGTTTGATTCGATGATGGCGAGGAATTTTTCAATAGTGGCTTTTACTGCTTCAGGCGGGTTCTGATTTCTAACGGTCTCAAATTCCTGTTCTGAGGCGGCTACTTCTCCTGCTGCCAAGTAGGCACGGGCAATCTCAGCACGTGCTTGCAGATGATTAGGGCTAACAGCCAGTACGCGTTCTAACGCAAATATTGCCTCGTTGGGCTTGCCGGTGTCTAGGGCAGCGATCCCTAGCAGATAGTCGAAATCTGTATCGCCAGCTAATGTTGATTGATAGGGAACCAGCATAGCGTAAGCTTCGTCATACTTTCCATCAGTGATGAGCTTGGTTGCAGTTGAGACGAGTTGATTTCGTTCCGCCGCATTGGGTTGTGCGGTAGTAACAACGGTGCTTGGGGTGGCAGACTGTGTTGCTGCTTGAGCTGATGCCAGCATGAACATACTGCATATCACAGCCAGCAGGTATCGCAAAGGATGAGCCTTCATTACTTTTCCCTGATTATTGCTTGATGTTGTCAGCATATACTCGACCAATCATATGGTCAATTTTGAATACGCTGATTTAAATTTACCCCTTGCGGATTCAAATATGACCCCTGTAGCACCTTTGTTTATGAAGGCGGTAGGTCAATATTGCAGATTAAAGGGCTCTGACTCCTTAGATCACCTTAAATCAAAAAGCCAGATTCCCGCTACAGCCTGCCCTCGAATGGATGCATCGGGAGCAGGAATGACAACAGCACGCATTATTCAATGCTTAATAAGGATTTTCCTTATATCAAATCGGTAAATATCAGTGTAGGTTACGGATGAAGAAATCAACCGAATTCGAAGCGTGTTAGGGAAAGCCGAATGAAAATATTGATAAGCAGCATAGTCGTGTTGCTTTGCCTATCGGGACTGTTTAGCAGTGCGATGGCGGAGGATTCACGGATTATTGGAAAATCAATCGAGTCTGACCCCATTGATTACCATTGATTCATGATCCCATTGATTCATTAGGAGACATCACTATGCTGTTCATGGACATGCCCAACGTACCGCCACAATACATTCCGGTGATTGTTGCGCAAGCCTCACAGATAACAAAGCAGAATGCTAAGCGTACCATCGGTGTCTGTCATCCGATTGAAAATAAACTTGAGTCGAAATCATCGGCAGTTAATAGTTTATCTCCGATAGGTGCAACTTATGGTTACTTCTTAAACATGGAAGGAGAAAAATTTGATTGGTCCGTTGTAGAGGCTGGACAATTGTCGCTAGTTGAAGCACCAGCACATGGTACTTTGTCATCTTATAGCGCGACCGGTAGCTTTAGTTATATTTCAAATGATTATGAGTATGCAGGCACTGATCGTGCTGTTTTCTTGGTTGAGATGGGCGACTACAAAATCAAGATAATCTACGACTTTGTACTGATGCAGAGTGTACCGGGCAGCGGCGCCCAAGGTGATGCTACAGATAACAAACGTATTTGCCCGAATGGAAGGATGTGGAAAATCTCCTCCACCCTAGACACCAACGGCAACAGCACCCTCAATTCCGTTGAATACCAGCCCTCTACTGTCACCACCAGTGCCTCAGTGACCGATATCGCCACATTGGTTACAACCCTTGAGGCCAACCTATTAAGCGACTTCCCGCTTGATACATCGTCTGTCACCGTCACCTTCGCCGACCTCCCCGGTGCTGCAGTCGGTCAAACCGTAGGCAACACTGGTGGAATTTCTGATGAAACTACTAGCCATCTGACTAACCCAGCAAAAGACGCTGAGTAAGTCATTGGTTATAGCCATTCGACTAAGTCCGCAAGCGGACAAGTCGCTGGTTATTCCCCTGCAAGGGGGAGGGGATGGTGGGCCGTTGCCACTACCCGTATCACTGGGCGGCTTAGCCTTTGCCGGACTGATGCGTAACCGTTATGGCGCGATGAATACTGATCTCGTCTCCGCCATTGCGCCATCCCCTGCGCCGCGTCCACAATATGCCGTGGCAGCCAATGCCACCTTTACCGCCCTTGATACCCCAACGGGTTGGCTCACACAGGGCGATGTGGTTATTGATACTGTCATCGACCCCACTTCGACTGGCTCAGGACAGGGCTATTCAAACTTGGCAACGGTGAGCTTGGCCATCACAGCGGTGAACGATGCGCCAGTGGCTGCGGATGCGGCACTGACCACGGCAGAAGATGCTGCGCTGGCGGATGATGCGCGGTGGATGACCTCCTCACAAGTCGTGGTAATCACAAGCATAATGCGAGGAAAAAAATCAAGCAATTGATTTGATGCAGTGCCCTTAATTTGCTACAATGGGAACGAATTTTAAAGCGGGGTGAACGCACAGTTCTTCCCGCTTCTTTATGTCTATTTGGGGAGTCT
>Ga0209992_10003766_pt1 | contig 12434 bp, 10 predicted proteins | sample 2SBtaG_2_FD_182564 | JGI IMG/M metagenome (GOLD analysis project Ga0209992, IMG submission 182564) | Deep subsurface microbial communities from Kolumbo volcano to uncover new lineages of life (NeLLi) - 2SBTROV12_ACTIVE470 metaG (SPAdes)... | ecosystem: Environmental > Aquatic > Marine >... | reverse complement strand
ATCCTTTTGTATTTTGATGTAGTGGTCCTTTGAGATTTATGCCCAGATTTTGATAAGAGAATTGAAGGATAAAGTGAATCAATCAATGGAGGAGACTTTGGAGAAATTGCGAAGGGATGATGAGTTGGATGATTTTGATGATCATGACAATACCAACTTTCATTTCCCCTTGTATGGGCAAATTATCACTAATTTATCTCAAGTTTTTGCTCAATTCTTTTTTTCAACACAAATAACTTGATGAATTATTTCATTTTTATTCATTAGATGTGGAGTTTCAATGATGAGGTCGAAGATGATGGTGAAAAGAGTTCTAAACTGTTCATTCAAGCTATTTCATGCCATCTTTTACCTCTCTCCCTCCAATTCATCAAGTCCATTCACATTTTCCTCACATCATCTTCCATAATCATTGTTCAAAAATCCAGTGAAAGTCAAGAAGAAAAAGAATATATTAAATCAGAAGAAGAAGAAGTGAAAGAAGAAGGATCCTATGAGACCTTTTCTGCTTCCAATCTTGTGTATTTTTGCAGAGATCATACATCTTTCATCCAACTATTCAAATCCTCTGCTCTTCCCCTCATAGCATCTGTTCTATCTCCTCCAGCAGAATCAATAATTTCTAATGGAGTGGTAGATCAAGAGGAGGAGGAGATTGTTCTTGAAAGGAAGGTAGGAAATCTATTTTCTGATTATTTGGATCTTCTTGAGTCTCATATCCCTCTTTTCTGGAATTCAATTTCATCTTCTCTCCTCTCCCAAATGATCCCATATTTATCCCATGTCTCCAATATTTCCACTCAATACCAACTGACCAACCACCCCCCTCCAGTTGATCCCTCCCCATCTTATGTCCCCAATTTACTTGATCCTCTATCTCTCTTCCTTGAAAAGGTTTGGTTTTAAGATGTTTTAGATTTTGATTTCCTCCATTTTTGATTTTGAATTAGTATTCTTCAAGCTATCCAACTGATCATGGTGATATGCCAAAGATCAAGGTGTGGACTACATCTATTTTGAATGAATTGTTTGAGGAATTCAGGAAAAGTGCTGAAACTCTTCTTACCTCCTCAAAACAAGTAATTGAAGATTGTTTTAACTTGATGATTGAAAAATAATTATTTTGACATTTCCATCTACCTCAAAACTGATTATTTTATCTCAAACATATATAAGAAATAATAATTGTTGTTTTCTTCTTTGATAGATGGAAATGACTTTAGCTCAAAGAAGGAAAACGAAGAAACAATCCACCAACAAACTCTCCGATTTCCAAAAGATCCAACTTCAATTGCAACTAGATGTAAAGGCCTTGTTGAAGCATGATCTTATCCTATTGAGTGGAAATCCTATCTTAGATTCTATTTTAAGATTGATTGAAAGTTTCAGTTCACAAGATGAAAATGAAGAGGATGAAAAAACTGGATAAACCATAATCAATATACTTAGTATCCTTATAATTATTCATATTGTACATATAAAATATAGCATTTGTTCCAACTAATTTATCCTTTCTTTGATTTGTAACAAGTCTCATATTAAAGTTATTACGCTTTCTTTTCAAACCATCGGAAAATCAAAAATAAAATCCGTCGACCATTCAATTACCAAGTATTTAATTATTATTTCATCATTATTTTCTATTAAATAGCATCCCATGGATAAGGATTCTATTGATGACTTATGGGCATCGATGAATGAAGCACCTACAAATCGATCAGGAAAAAATTCATCAATTTTAGATGGCTCAATAACATCAAATGGAAGTTCTAAAAAGTTAAGGAAGAAGAAGAAAAAGAAAAAATCTAAGATTTCTAAATCGGAACATGATGTTGGAGAAATGAATGAAGGAAACCATGGAGAAAATGAAGAAAAGCATAATTTCGATTTTCAAACCTCAACTTCGACCGTTCCCTCTGATGTCACGATTGATATTACACAATTATCCCCATTAGAATTGATTCAGAGCCTGAAGAAAGAATTTAATAGCATCACAGCAGATTCAATCCCTGTTCGTAGAAGGGCTTTAAAGAAGCTTTTATCGATTTTTGAGGTGGACACTTTAAGTTCGTGCGATGTGGATGCTTTATTTGAGGTTGTGGGCCCATCATTATTCTTAGCAATGGGGAATAGTGATGAAAAATGTAGAGAGCTTAGTTTAAAGCTAATAATTCGATTGTTTGGGTTTGTAAAAGACTTTTCCCCGCACCTAGCCCATTTTTTTTCAACTTTGATCGCCCGCTACCCTGATCACATTGGATATGACTCTGAACAAAATATCTTCCTTCATAACACAGAAGATCATGATGAGTATTTAAGGGGGAAGGCAGTTTCTAGGCAGGATCATGATTCATCTCTCTCCCACAGGATTGTTGAGGGGAGTGAAGAGATTCGACTTTTGCATCTTCAATCCCTCTCCTCCTTGCTGCTAAGAATCAATCACTTAGGCTCCCACTCCCTTTTATATCCTTATTTCCATGAACTAATTCTCATGCTCCTCTTCCCCTTGAGGGACCCATCCCCAGAGATCAAGGTGGAAGGGTGTGGGGTGCTTGAGTTCCTTACCTCCCTTCTTCCTTACGAAACAGGACTTGTTCACTACGCCATTGGTATAGCCAGGGAAGCCCTCCCCCTCCTCAGACACAGGCTATCTAAGGTCAGGTTAGCTGCTGTGAAGCTACTAAGACGAGCTGTGCAAGTCCCTCATAGGGACAAGTGCAAGGGGGCGGGGACAGAGGCGATCTTCGACATGGTTGGTTTTCGAGAGGAGAATGTTTTGCCAATTGGGGCTTTTTATGACACAGGACAAGGGATGACCATCAACTACCTGGCAGATATCATTGGAGATCCTAATACATCAGTTAGAATAGAATTGGCTCAGTTATTGAAGGATTGGGTGACTTTGTTGCCAGATCGATATGATTTTTTCTCAAGACTTCTTCCTTACATTTTGGATTTGTTTTCAGACCAAGTGGAGGAGGTTCAGGAAATAGCAATGTGTGCAATCGAGGAGTGTGGGAGGGAGTATGAAAGGGAGCATATGGATGAGGTGAGGGAGAGAAGGCAGTATGGTGTGGATGGTGATTTGAGGATTGATTATGAAACCCCTCTCCCTCCCCCATTCCCAACTCAAGGGAGACCCAGAATTGGTCAAAGATTGTTTGTGAGAGGGTATGCAGGGAGATTCCTTAAATCTCTCCTCAATGAGCTCACCAATTGGATCTCCTCCACTAGACTAAAGAGTGCTCAATTGTTAAGGACTTTAACTATATTTTGTGAGGAGCACGTGACTACCGATATTCATAAGATTCTCCCAAAGTACGTGGAAGCAATAGCAACCTCAATGAAGGAGGAGGAGGAGGAAGTTGTTCATGTCATGTTGGAGATCTGTGAATTGAATGGGAGATTCATCCCCCCAGATTCATACCTCCCCTTCTTTTATCCACTGTTGAACCAGGATATGGAGGTGGTTTCAATGCAGGGGATGGATGAAGAAAGGAAGATGGCTTTGCTCAAAATGTTGGGTTGTTTCTTGAGGGGGACAATGGTGACAAATCTCCTCCCTCACATAACACCCCTCTTCTCTAACCTCTTGTGTCTCTGCCCAAAGAATGTAAATTTGAGGTGTTTAGTGCTAAGAGTGGTTGTTCAGGTGTTGGGTCAGCTGAGAGGGAAAGGGAAGGAGGTGTTTGAAGGTCATTTTGTGGCAACTGGCAGATTGTCTTCCATTTCAACTCTCATCCAATCCACCTTCCAAAGACTTCTTCTTGATTGTGAATGGTTTCATAGACAAACAATAATAGCTCAAAATAATTGTTGTGAAGGCTCTTCTCATATGTTACCAAAGGAAAGGAGGGATGAGATGAAATTAGTTGGATTGGATATTTTATCTGGAATGGTCTATCTAATCTCTTTGGAAAATGAAAGATTTCCATCCCCAAATAATAAATGTGATATCACCAAAGAAGAGGAAGTAGTTGAAGAGATAAAATCATCAGAGTGTCATCAAGAAACTGTGTTTGAGGCTTGGGTTCAATATTTGAAGGAAGAACTTGATGAGATGATCGTCCATTCAAACTCATTTTCCCCTTCCATCTATCACATTTTACACAAGAATCAGGAAATGTTCGTTTCTCTCCTTTATTCAAAATATCACAACACTCTTCAAGATCAAGTGGAAAATGAATATAAATTGGATGTTATAGGATGTTTAGATGTTGTTTCATTGTTGAATCACCCCTCCCATTACTTGGTCTGTCATTTGATCAATGTTTTCTCAGGATGTGATTCTTCCCATTCTTCTGATATGTTGAATTCAATCCTCCCTTCCTTCTCTAATATGATCTCAGATATTTCCACCTCTTCCAACTCAGAAATTCAATTTGGATATCTTCAAGAAGCCTTTTCGCTTCTTATATTTGCATTGGATCGTAGTGGAGATCAAATTGATCAGATCAATAATGAGAATAATGATGAGAATGTGTTTGAAGATCTCCTCTCTTTTCTCATCCAAGATTCTCATCTTCATTTGATGTTAGAGAACCATCAAGGTAAAAATGATCACATATCTGGTTCTTCTTCATTAAATCTTTCCTTGGTATATCAATCAGATTATCTCAAAACTTATCAAAAACTCTCTTCTTTGAGTGATGATACGATCCCATCTCCCCACTCTCTCTTTGTTCATTTGATCTTCAAACTTGTTCAAAAGCATAAAAAGACAAGAAATTCTTCCATGGATCATGAATTGGCTTCAAAAATCATCCACTTTTGCAACACCCATCTGAGTGCTGAGATGCTGTCAGAAGTTCAAGATCGTCTGTGTGTTTGTCATATTTTGGATCTTGTAGCCACAATCCAAGATCAGAATGAAGATGTGTCATCACCCTCTTTTCAATGGTTGTTTCAGGAATCATTGGTTTGTTTGTTGAAGGGGGTCAATGATTGTAGGAGTGAAATGAGATCACTCTCCTTGGATGTTATTTGCAATCTCCTTTCTATCCAATCAACCACCTCCTCTTCCTCTAGTTCATTGTTGGAAGATGGTTGTATCAAACTTTTGGTCAAAGATTGGGTAGATCTGTTTCTCATCCCATTCATCACCAACCACCTTCCCAAACAAACAAACTTTGACCAAGAAGAAGAAGAAGAATATGATAGTGAGGAGATGATTTGGGAGGATACATCAGATTTTAGTAAGGTAGATATGGCTCTTCGGATCTTTTTATCAAATTTGAGTTTGGATGGCAAGATTGAGGTCTCAAAATGGTTTGATGCAACAAGAAGTGATTGGTCTCAAGAATTGAGAAAGAATCATAAAGATGAGAATAAATCACAGCAAATTATCAATGAGCATCATATCGGATTTTTGGATGGATTGATGGATCATCTTCAACTCTTACTCACTATCCAATTCTCAAAAACAACAACATAACAAATGAAAATGGATGAATAAAAATGAGGAAATTGATCATTCTTTTTTCTTTCCAATAGATAAAGATGATAGAAATAAAACCCTACTTGTTAGATTTATCTCATAATTTGAAAATTAGTTAGTTTGTTTGTTAATTTATTGCTTGGTGTATTATGTAATTTATTGCTTTTTACTATATATATTTCTATTTGGTATGTCTCTCTATTCATATCATCTGTAATTTATTCTCATTTCTTTTTATCTTTTATTTTCTATCCTTTTTCTAGATCATCTTATCAACATCAATCACCTCTTCAGTTTCCTCTTCTTCCTCTTCCATTTGTGTCCCACCAACAACTTCATCATTCTTTCTTTTCTCTTGACTTCCACCATCTTCTTTCTCCTCATCTTCCTCTACCACCATCAAATCTGATCTCAGTGGCTCCCCCTGAAACTCCTTGATGAACTGAGAGAGAGGGTGACAGAAAGATGAATCTACACAACAGCAAATCAATTAAATTCAATCAAATATTGATCAATCAAAAATAAAAACCTGCCTCAAGACATCTCTGCATCTTTCCAACCACAGTGGCCAATCTGATATTGATCAAAACTCTTGTCTCCTCTCTTTTCATCATTTGCTTCTTCTTTATCTCATCACTCTTTTTTGAGGTCTTCCTCTTCTTCTTTTTATTGTTATTACTTTCATTTGAGGTTGTGGTGATTTTGGATATCTCTAGGTGGCAGGAGACAGGAATGCCATCTGATGGGGGTAAATGGGACAATCGAGTGAGTCTAGCTGAGTTCTTGGGATGGTTCAAGTGATTCTTCTTCTTTGTCTTCCAACTATCATCATCATTTCTCACCAAAGATGAACTCCCCTCTTCTTCCTCTTCCTCCTCTCTCTTTGCTTTCTTTGTTGCTTTTGTGTCCTGAGATGAATCACATGAGTCTTTGGTACTGTTCATGTTGTTATTATTATTGTGAGGAGAATTGGCTTTCAAATTGATAAAAACAGCCAATGAAGAAGAAGAGGAAGAAGATGTAAGAAATTCCTCAATTTTGCCCAAGGTTTCTGGATTGGTGTAAGGGGCCGTAAAGAGATCAAAGAAGTGGGATGAAAGCAGGGTATCTTGGTCATATTTGAACAATTCCTCCAATGATGGATCGTAGGATTGAATGGGAGTTTGAAGTGAAATGGAAGATGACTTGACATCTGAAGTTGGATCAATACCATCCATCACAACTCTCACAATCACACGAATTCCACCAAACAAGGTGGGTGGGGATAAAGAGTAGTTCTTCTGTCTTTGAATCATAACCCCCTTTGTTTGTAGGAGCATAGCACTCTTGTATGAGGAGGATTTAGTTGCTGTGATCCTCTTCCTCTTCTTCCTCTTCTTGAGTTTGGTGGTGGATGGTTTGTTGGTTTGTTGTTGAGATAAATTCTCACCACCTCCACTCTTCATCTCAAGCAATGCCTCCTTCATCACATTGAAAGAAGGGGATAAAGTGGATGCACCCCCCATGAGGAAGGGGGAGATGGTTAAAACTTGATCTTCGTTGTTTTTTGTCATCTCTTGATTCTTTCTTTGAAGAAGCAGGTGTTTTTGAGGAGATTGAGCATTTTTATTCATCAAAGAAAGAATTTCATCCAACTCATCATCCCTTCTTCTAACAATGGATGCACTTTCATTCTTCTCCTCCTGTCCTTTGGTTTCTGATGATCGTTTACCTGAGTAAAATTCGTTTGGGAAGAAGATATTGCTCTGATTTTGATGTGGTGACTCGAACACGCAATTTAGAGATGTTCCCGTAAGTTCCTCTGCCTTTATCTCGTTAAAATCCTTGAATGGTGTTAGTTGTTTTAACATATTAATCTCCTCATTCTGTTGTTGTAAATATTGCCGGTTTAAATCGTTGGGCGAGTCATGCGCTGAAAATTGTGAAAAAATAAACTCCAATTTTGGTGCTTCTGGGTCCATAGATCGAGTTGTATTCTCCTTCTATAATAAAAATATATATCATGATATTATTCAGATGTTTTCATAAAATAAAAGCTAATACTAAGATAATACGTGAGATATCGGTTGTTGAATTTAAAAAAAAATAAAAAAAAATCGATACTCAAGCTATTCTTCATTATACTCTTTTAATCAAAAGATACATAGGATATAATATTATAATTTCAATGGTCCAATGAATCATTTACATTATTAAAACCCAAATTATTTAATTAGAGACTAGATAAGATGTGAAAATTGACGCGGAATTTGGTCGACAAAATCTCCGATTTATGAAAAACGATTGGAAACATTCAAAAGAAATTATCTCATACTAGACCCTTCGGAATAAATATTGTATTATTTGAAATTGATAATGCTACAAGGATATCATGGTTTTGTTAGACCTAAACATCTCATAGACTCTGAGGAGAAGCGAGAGCGGCGAGAATGGTTCGATTCTGTGATGAAAAAAAAAGATGAGGAATCAAAAACGACTCAGGAGTCTAAGGGAGGACATGCTCAGCGGTTAGGTCAGAAGTGGAAGAAGGCAAAAACTAAAGGTAATTTCATTCATTTAGAATTTATATTCTTACTAACTAGCTATCATTGGGAAAAGGATTTATGAATCTTTGAGTTCAGAATTGACAATTGTAAGATTTTTCCCTCCCTTACCCCCTACTCCTTCCACCTCTTCAGAGGCTGTAACAGACAATCCACTTATAATAGCCTTCCCAGATTTGGGGAATACTGCCTATTCGTATCGGTTGTGGGGGCAGGAGTGCCAGAACAGAGGTGTGGATTTGGTGGCTGTTCAGTATCCAGGAAGACATAGCAGATGTCATGAGCGCCCTCTCTCCTCCATCCAAGAGCTGGCCAAAGTAGCCTGTGATGGGATATACCAATCCTCCACGATCTCTTCTTTGTCAGATACGGCCCCCACCATTCTGTTTGGGACTGGGATGGGTGCTTTGGTGGCTTTTGAGACGATGAAGCTGATCTTTAAAAACAGACCTCTCATGCAATACAAGGAGACGGAAGAGGAGGAAGAAGAGAGGTTTAGGAAGGAGAGGGAGGCTGCTTATGAGATAGAAGATGAATCTAAGAGGCCAGATCCAACCACGGGGATATACAGGGATCTGTTGGAGGGGACTGTGGAGAACAATCTATATTTGTGTGTGGTTGGGTCTGTGTCTCCACAATACCAAGTCATGATCAACTACTTCCACGAGCAGGAGATTGAGGTTCAGAGGGAGTATGAGGAGCTCCAGAAAATGAAGAATAAGAAGGTGGCTAAGCATCAAATGAAGGACGAGAACGAGGAGGCTGAATCTTACTTTAAGCTCTTCCCCCTCAGGCCTGAGATGGCAATGGGGTTTGTGAGGGAGGAGGATAAGAGGTCTGAGTTGGAAAAACATTGGATGGACAACAACGATTTTTGGAAGCTCAACTTCCCAGAAATGACTTGTGATCAAGTGTCAAAATCTCCATCCATCCATTTTTTAAGGGAGGAGTGTTTGAGGAGGAGGGTTGTTTCAGAAGAGATCGGATCTCAATATGAGATGTTCAATTTGGTGAAAAACACAATCCAAGCTGGTTTGAAATAAAAAAAGACCAAATTATTTTCCTTCATCTCTCATTTTATTTAATTAAAATAGATTTTGAGGCCTTGGAGAATTATTCTTACATTAGAGGTGAGAGAGGGGATGAATATCCTCATTTTCCTATATTGGTTGTGAATCCTCTCTTCCTCTCCCATTCTTCCATTTCTCCAATCCCCACCTCCTCCCAACCAACCAACCCCTCTCATCATGAATCAAAACAGCTAGAAGAAGAAGAACAAGAGAAAGGCGGCTTTCCCATGATATCAAATGCACCAGCTCCCCACCCCCTCCCCTTCTCTTCATTGTTGGAGATGTGGAGGAGGGAGACGAAAGGGGAGTTTATGATGGTTGAAGTGGATGGAAGATCAGCAACTGGATATGAACTCATGGAAGAGAATGGCCTCAAGGAGTCGTTTGGGAGGGATGGATCAAGCTGGAATGAGCTAATATTTGCAAAATTTGGATCAAGATCTATCCTCCCAAAGTTGTTGGATGGTATAAAGTTGATTGGGGGTAGGAGGGAGCTGATCATGTCAAAGAGGAGGAGGAGATTAGAACTTAAACAATACATCCAACTCAAACAAAGAGAGCAAGATGAGAAGGAGAGGTTGGAGGAGGAACAAGAACTTATGAGAAGATTGAAGGAAAAGGAGGATGAAAAAAAGGAAAAGAAAAGGAAGGGGATGATAATAGAGAGTAAATAAAAAGAATAGAAAATGTGCAAAAAAAAGGTTTTGATAAAGATTTGGTTTATTTTTCTAACAATGTGTGATTCTAAGTTTTGAAGGCAATTCTCCTTCTCATTGCCATGGCTGTCGGTCTTCTCTTATTTCTTCGTAACCCAAGATTGGAATCTGCCACTATATCAGGAGGTTCTTCTGTCACTTCTCCATTTGATTCCTCTTCTTCTCTCTCTTTGTCTTGAAAGACAATGGTTCTGAACGTCTTGGTTGATGATGTGTTTCTAATCACTCCACCCTCCTCTTTGGAAGATCTTCTCATCCCAGGAGTTGATTTAGACCTCTTTCCCATGGTTGGATGGTTAGAGTGTGAAGGATTGTGATTATTAGAGGTGGTTTTGTCTTGTTGTTGTTGAAGGGAAGATGTTGGAGGTGATATAGATTTTATGAGAAATAAACCTTCTTCTCCTTCCTTCTTATTCTCTCCCTTATCAATTGTCGTTACTTTGGACGATGATCCTCTTCGTTTCTTTCCCTTCTTCCTCTTTCTGCTGCTTGAATATGTCCTTCCCTTCTTCCTACTGGTTGTTGGTGGTGGTCTCGATGCCTTCTTCCTTGAGGTTGAAATGGGTTGGATGGAAGGTTTGTGAGAGAGATGATGATTGGAAGAGGAAGAGGATTGGGATCTCACCTCAGATGAATCTCCTCCTCCATCCTGTAGTTGTTGGTGTCTATGAGATGATATATGGTGGGGATGCGTTGAGGTGGTGGATTGGCTGATGAACAGATTGTTGAGTTTATCTTGGTAGGATGGGGACAAAGTTGTTGGCTCTCTTCCATCTAAAATGATTCTTGATTGATCCTCTTTATACTCATTTTTATTAGATGAATAGTATTTTTGAGGCGGGGAAAATAAAATCAGGTCTTCATCCCTCAATTTCTCGTCTTCTTTTTCTTCAGCTTCCTCTTGGTTGAGTTGATTGGTGATGAAATTGAGGTTGACAGATATGGTGCGATGGTGAGGTGATTCTTCATCTTTTAACCTCTTTTCATCATCTTCCATCCTCTTGTGATACTCATCACATATAATCTTAGTGGCAAAAGATAATATACCCTCCTCTTCCTCCTCCTCTTCTACTTGATTCTTGTGTAATTCTGTTTTTGGGCTTGTGGTGGAGGAGGAGGAAGGGGGGAGGAAAAGAGCTTTCGATGAATCCACATTCAAAATCGCACCTCCTTTCCCCTTCCCATAACTAAATGCATCGGCATCTTCATAATTATTCAATAACGTACTTATCTTCATCATATCTTCCATTAAATCATCATCCCCTTCCTCAAGCTGCTGTTCATCATCATGACCTCTAATTTTACTTGCTTTTGGAGAGGGCTGTGAATCCTTGTCTAATTTTAAAAAACGCTTATTTGTACTCGATTTTCGATACTTTTCATCTAATGATGAGGTAGTTTTAGGACGCGATTGGCTTGAACTAGATGGTATTGATGATTTTTTTGAATTTATATTTCCTCTCCTATCAAAATGGGGGGATTTTGAACCGGTTGAATGTGAAGTGCGTTTTTTTGAACTTTTTTTTCGGTTTTTAGGTTCAGTAGACGGTCTATTGCTTTGAATCAATCCTACAATATCATTGAATCGATTCTCCTCTCTAGGGTTCCTGTAAAAATTATTATTATATGACGAAAAGGGGCCTTCATCTCGAGTTTTATCAAATTTTTGTTGAAATCCTGATTTTTTTTTAGAGTTTTTAGATGACTCTTTCTCTTTCGATAATTCCTCTTTAGTGGAAGATATGACATGGTTTTCAATATACTTTCTAAATTTATATGGATCTTTTGAACCGTTTTGATATGCGTTTTGCCCAACTACTAACCGATTAGAGTGACTAGTCGATGATCTTTTGCTAACTTGCGAATTTGATTCTCTATCAATAATAAAAGCTTGAAAACACAAACAAGATGATCTAGTTTCAACAAATAATAACAAAATTCTATAACCTAATCAAGGCTTTCTTAATAGTAAATTGAAAATCATCCATTTTAAACAGATTACGATGAGTTGTTGAATCAGGAAGAGAACAATAAAAATAAATCATTTCTCATTATTATTTTCGTGATTATTTTCAATTCAATTTTTATCATTTTTCATCTCTTTCTCCAATTAGAAATACAGATTCTTCGGAAACTGGGCTGACAATAGTTTTTCCAATAGAAAGTAGTCCAACAACCAAGACAGAGGAGGCAGACACAAGCAAAGAGAATGAGAGGGAGTCTTGTGTGAATAGCACCTCGTTTGAACCATCTTGCTTAGTGAGAGCAAGCATTTTCAATCCAAAACTCAACATTAGAGTCAAAGAAACATTGAAGTGGACAAAGGATGCAAAAGTGTTATTGGATGGCATGAGATAAGGATCCAACTTGGAATACAAAGTTAAGAAAATAACACTGATTATTAAGCCAACCAGCAGCTGTAGAGCTGATCCCTCATAGAAAAACACCACAAATCCTGTCAACAACAACTTCCTCAAACATTCCATCACCTCTGTCCAATAATACTCTGGAAGGAAGGCATCATACAAAAACTTGAGATGATTCACATCCTCTCTTCTCCCCATCACAGCCTCCAATAAACTCATCTCTGTGAAGAACTTCTGAGGATCCAACTTCTCTCTGTTCTTGTACAACATGATCAAATACATCAAAGGGATTCCAATTGGAT